>Ga0228711_1000636_pt1 | contig 45199 bp, 31 predicted proteins | sample MedpolnodulmetaG_2_FD_177996 | JGI IMG/M metagenome (GOLD analysis project Ga0228711, IMG submission 177996) | Root nodule microbial communities from Medicago polymorpha collected in Santa Monica, California, United States - brown nodules | ecosystem: Host-associated > Plants > Roots > Nodule...
TTTTTTTTGCCTTGGGGGGCCAAAACTGTTACAGTTGCAAAACTTAGGGGCGGTTTTGTAGTTTTTTTTTTAGGGCCAAAATCGAAACTTTGTGAAAGTTAGGGGCGAAATCTCTATTAAGCCTTAAAATAACATATGTGTTGGTTTCATAAGATTTGGATTGATTCCTTTTAAAATTCAACATGGTTTAATTAAATGTTATTTTGACAAGATCGGTTGATTTCATTATTACTAGAATTGACTAGACTAAGATAACTTTGCATAAATAAGTTTAGCCTGCTAAAAAATTGGAGACCCGAGGAGCCTAGCTTGATATATTTCATAGGTGTATTGTTTAGCATGAATACTTCTTTTTGAAAATTAACCATGACTCATTAACCTACTTAAAGACATTTCATACATGATCTCTCACATATCTTTTATTGGTAACTATTTGTTCTGGGTATCAATCTCATCCAAGATGACTTTCTTGGCATTTGACATTAAATAAATTCAAGTGCATTTGAGCTTTTATGATTTTTCTCTTCTAAATTACTACGATGGGTCTTGTACCATTCTTTCACTTCCATTTAAATACTCCTGCCTCCTGAGTTTCTCTTTCAAGACATATCCATCCCAACCTTCAAAACTCGTATTCTTCAATTTTTTGCGAACAAACTGATGATAGCCTTTTACATCCTTCCAGCACTCTAACATCCTGAAAGGCTTTGAGCCCTCGTTTGATATTTTGTTGGACAGCAAAAATATTGGACTATTATCCGACAGAATTCTATCCAAGCACAAGTAAGAACAGTCTGACCAAATTTGTAGCCAATATTCAGATGTAAGAAATCTGTCAATTCTACTCATAATTGATAAGTGTTATGTTACTTTGCCCCCAAGTGAACCTCCTGCTCCTGCCTGTAAACGGTAAATCTATAAATCCACCGTCATCGATGAAGTTGTTAAAAGCTTCCATTGCAGCTGACCTTAAACTTCATTATCTAAATGTTCCAGACTCACCTGGTCTAGAATTCCATACAAAGCCCAGAAACACTGACCCGAACATACCCACTAGATCAAGTCCAATTGCATTGGATCCTTCCTATCTATCAATGTCTCACACTAGTCAGGAATCTCCATTTTAGAATGCATCAACGATATGTAATAGACGCAAAGTCGACATTGATGGCACGCCACTCTGTAACAACCTCCATCTACTGTCCAATGACTTCGCACTTGAGCTAAGAGGCACCTTTAATCACAAATGCAAGCACACAACTTTTATCCTTTAAATCCCTCTCACTCTTTACTTTCATATTAACTTCTTATGCGTCAGAGTGCTTGCAAGTACCCCTACTTTACATCTCGAGGATTGCTGCTCGATAGAAGCCGGCCTTTTTGATGACTCAAGATTACTAAATATTTAGGATAGAGGGACTATGTGAATGTAAAAAACCTTATTCTTTTTGGTAATTAGTGTCATCTAATGTCAAAAGAAAGTTTAGTAAATTGTAGTTAATTTGAAATATGATTACAATATAGTCTTGTTTAATATGATGAATTTTCGTTGAAGGTTGATGTAAAATCATTCTAGACTAAAAGTATATCTTCGTTAAACTCAAGAATGAAGAGTGGTATAACTTTTGTTGCATAATCCCTCCATACCAATTTTATTTAGGAAATACTAAAGATTGCTCTTAATTGGTTAAGAGGAAAAACTTAGAAATGTTGTATTGGAAAATTGTGAAAATTGATATATTTGACTTTTTAAAAATTAAAAAATTGTTGAATTCAATGCATACTTACTATTTTAAGTTTCCTTAACTAATGTCCCAAAAACATTGGTTACCCTAACCCATTTTATTTTTAGTTTGAGTAAGTCTCCTCCTACAAGTAAAATGAAGTGTAATAATGATGCAGCATTTTATTATAAGAATAAAGTGGGCATTGTGATGTGTTTACGTGATGATGAAGAACATTTTATTCATACGAGAACAATGACTTCCAAGTTTCAAATCCTATTTGAGAATTAAGGAGGGAGGCTTTAAGTCTTTGTCAAACTATTCATTGGATTGGTGGATCCGATCAAGACATCATAATTTTTTAGTTGGATTTTAACATGAAATTATAGTCACTAAACTACTCTCCAAAATATTTTTTTCGATTCTAAAACATAAAAAAAAAAAAATATGACAAATAAGTTTTAATGGTGAAATGATTAACATAAAATTAAATTTGGTTAGACTGAAAGGTGAGAAGAAGAACTAAACAGTTTTTCCCCCTAATTTTTAACTAATCTATACCATTATATAAGGACCACTCTAAAGTTAAAAAACCAATTAACTACTTTTTGATCGAACATGTTTTTTTTTTACAAAATTACATTTAGCAGCCTATTTCTTTTTCAAATTTAAATTTAAATATAGATAAAATTATACAATTCGTCCCTTAACTTAATTTCAAGTAACATTTTCGTCTTTTATTTTTTTGTCTCGATTTAATCCTTTATGTTTTTTTTTTGTGGTGAATCCTTTATGTTATGAAATGCCAACATAATTATCCTTTTGTATACAAAAAATATTCATAAACTCCAAAAAAAGTCATCAAAAACTTATCAAACTCATAAACAAATCCAAATCTTCATCATATAAACCCTGAGACTCAGATTTCATTGAAAAAATCTCATAAAAATGATATGATATTTACATTTTATAACATAAATGACTAAATTGAGGAAACCAAATAAATGACGTTACCTAAAATTAATTTAAGGGACAAATCGTGTAATTTTGCCTTAAATATTTATTATGCAAAATTCCTACCAACTAAGTTTAACTTATGAGGACGAATATATATTTTAATTATAGAAAATATAAAAACTAACCATCTTATAGTTTAATATTTTTTGGCTACAAATTTGGCTTGTTAAATAAAAAGTAAAAATGAAATAAAAATGATAAGTTATATGATTTAAGCTACTTGAATTAACTTATAAAAAATATTGTAACTCAGTTGAGTTGGTCTAGTGATATTGATTTAGGAGGTGAGAGTACGCTCTTCCTCGAAGTTTCAGGTTTGATTTTTCACTACGAGTAAAAATAAACTCGTGAGTAAATGACAATTATCAAACAATTAGACGAAATTTTATTTACATTTCAGTCGAACTTTCCATTAACATATCTTTATGACTAAAGTGTTAAAAAATTTGTCTAAAAAACAAGGCTAAATTGCATTTTTGGTCCCTTAACTATTTAGGTAGTATGACTTTAGTCCCTCAATTAAAATTCGATTTAATTTGGTCCCTTAACTTCTCTCTGTTACACATTTTGGTCCTTTATGTTAGTTTTAATTGAAAAACTTTAAGTTTTCTTCTCATCTTTTTCATCTTCATATCATCTCCATCAATCTTCAACAACAACAATCCCAGAAATTTTTTAGAAGAAAATGAAGAAAACTTAACGTTTTTGAATTAAAACTAACGAAAATGACCAAAATGTATAGGGAGAGAAGTTAAGGAATCAAAATAAATCAAATTTTAATTATGGGACCAAAACAATACTACATAAATAGTTAAGGGATAAAAATGCAATTTAGCCCGAAAAACAATTTAGAGATTCTGATCTTATATATTTTTCACTTGCGTAAAAATAAAATTTGAAGTATCCAAACTGCTGGCCCTGTAAAAAAAAAAATATATCCAGACTGGTAATAACGCCACCCTTCTCCTCTCTTCTCTCAAACGATTTTAGGGTTTCTGCCCCCAAAACAAAAATCCCAATTCCTCTTTTTCAAACTCATCAATGGCAAAAAAGAAACAGAATGAACCTCAACAAACCCCTCAAAACGACACCGTTTCAGCCCCTTCCAGCATTTTCAGCACGCTCTTCGCCAACGTGCCGGAACAAACCACCACCGCCGTCGATGCCGCTTCTCTATTTTCCGATGACAACCCCTATAAGAGAAAGCCTAACCAAACTCTCAGCCCTGAAAACGGTGTCGTTGATGAAAAGAAGAGGAAGAAGAACAAAGATAAAACTCCTGTGGTTGATTCAAATCCCGCAATTGAAGTTTCAGAGAAGAAAGAGAAGAAGAAAAAGAAGAAAAACGGTTCCGTCGAAGAGGAAGAGAAAGAAAAAGAGGTTAATTTGGATGGAGAAGGGGTTGGGGATAAGAAGAGGAAGAGGAAGAGAGACGAGGTTGAGAAAGAGTGGGAGGAGAAGAAGTATGGGATTGTTGAAGGAGGAGATAAAGACGAAAGCGTTGAGAAAGTTGGGAATAAGAGAAAAGTGCGTGATAATCCCGCGGATATGATGGTTACAAAAGAAGGTTTTGATGATGAAGATAAGCTTTTGAGGACTATTTTTGTTGGGAATTTACCTGTTAAGGTGAAAAAGAAGACTTTGTTGAAGGAGTTTAAGGTTTTTGGTGAAGTTGAATCTGTTAGGATTCGTTCTGTTCCATTACAAGATGTAGGTGTTTTTTTTGTTTATTGTTTAGGTTTTGATGTTATTGTTTTTGTGTGGTGATGCTAACTTCATGTGTGTTCCTTTTTTTGATGAATCAGACTAAAAAGCCTAGAAAGGGAGCAATCCTTGCAAAGAAGATCAGTGAAACGGCTGAAAGGTAAGGGTTAATCAATGACCTAGTTGCAGCTTGTCAAGAATGTTGTTATCAAATTTTAGCAGAGAATCATAATGCTGTTATTTTGTATATATATTGAATAGAAGGAAAAGCTTGCATTAGGCTTGGTGAAATCATTCTGTTTTGATTTGAGGATTTTATAAGGAGAGATGTAAAATCTCCTTTCATGTAAAACGATGACATTAGAGAGAGAGTTGGGTAGCACCTGTAGTAGAAAAGATGGTGGAAACTAACTTAGGTGGTTTGGGGGGCATGTAGAGAGAAGACCTATAGATTTTGTAGCAAGGAGATCAGATGGAGGATAGTCATATCACTAGAGGCAGAGGAAGACCAAGAAAAACTATAAGATAAACTATTAAGAAAGATCTAGAGATTAATGAGTTGAATAGAAATATGGTATATGATAGAGTATTATGACATCATTTGATCCATGTAGCCAACCCCAGTTAGTGAGAAAAGGCTTGGTTGTTGTTGCTAACGATGTTGCATGTATTTTATATATTTTTAGACTACGATTTGGATTTTTTTTTTCTATTGGTCTTTCTCTTCGGTGACTTGGATACAGTTACCATCTGATATAAATACATGCATTTTTATGTAAAAGAAACCTTTTCATACATTGCTAATTGAGGAATCTTGTGTTTGCAGCGTCAATGCTTACATCGTTTTCAAAACTGAGGAATCTGCTCAAGCTTCATTGTCCCACAACATGACTGTGGTATGCACTTGTTCCTCTAAGTGTGGTTCGATCAAGTATAAGCATTGCCATGTATTTATGTTGAAGGGCTGTGGCTGAAATCTTCTAATATTATTGTTTGATTATCTGGCTGTAGGTTGATGGAAATCACATTCGTGTTGATAGGGCATGCCCACCCCGCAAAAAACTTAAAGGGGATACTGCTCCCCTTTATGATAATAAGAGAACTGTTTTTGTGGGCAATCTCCCGTTTGATGTGAAGGTATGTTTCCAATCCGTCATTTTCTATTTAAGGTCACATAATTTCATCTTCCATTGTTGCCTCTATATTGTCCAATGAATCGAACATGTGATCTTTTCGTGCAGGATGAAGAACTTTATCAGCTATTTTGTGGTATACCGAGTCTTGAATCAAGTATAGAAGCTATTAGAGTTGTTCGAGATCCTCATCTTAATGTTGGAAAGGGAATTGCCTATGCGCTATTTAAAACAAGGGTATGCTGTTTTGGTGCCTTATTTGCTTTACATTTTGATATAATAAATTCACTCTATGTGCTTCTATATTTTTTAGCTCAAATATGTCATAATTGATGTTATCACAAGCTTCTCTTTAGGTGCTAAAACATAGGGCTGTTTTTGATTGACTGAATACTTCACTTTTTAATGAAGAAATCATCCTTTTTGTCCGTTAATTTTAAGAATTACATGCTATTATTACTTAAAACACATGCTTTTTTGTGATGCATTCTGGAACGCAATGATTGGAATGGACTGTTACCTGTGCTGTGGTTCTGTTAACTTACTTTTGTTTGGATGGGCTATTTTTTACATTGTAATATGCCTTTCTCTCCTGGAAACAGCCTCTTGCGTAAAAAACAGGGTAAGGCTGCGTACAATACACCAAAATGGTGGGACCCCTTCCCGGAGCCTGCGTATGCGGGAGCTTTAGTGCACCTAGCTGCCCTTTATGCCTTTCTTTGTAACTAGGTACATGTCATTTTTAGAAGATACCTTTTATTTGATGAGAATATAAGTAGTTAAAGACTAATATGTATGGTAAAAGTAGAGTCAAGGGAAAGGATCCTATCCCATGCGACCATTCACTGGAGGGAGTCCACTCTTCATTATTTTTTTTAATAAATAAAACTGCAGTTGGTAAAAAAACGAGGAGTGGATATGATTCCACCGGAGGAAAATGTCACGGGAGATGATCTCCTCTCAGTTAAAGGTGCGTTTTACACTTCAGGACACATGATTTGAAAATCATGTTAAAACCTGTTTACCAGTATCTGATTCTCTCAATGCCCAATCTCGCTCCTAGATACTTGGGATGCAGACTGGGAGAGAACTTGAGCTTTCGATTGATGAATAATGCCACTCGGACATTTTCAAAGGCGCTGAAACATGGGGCTCTTTATTGCTGACAAGCGCCTGAAATCTCATTTTGTCTCGGAGAAATCATATTTTTTGTATTATTGCTTTTAGAATGTTATCTTATCTATTTCTTAAAAGTATATACATTTTTCAACATAATCTGGAACGTAAGGATTGAAATGCACAGTTGCTTGTGCTGTGGTTCTGTTGACTTACTTTGACTTACAGTAGCTACATTTTATATTATATTACGTCTTTTCTTTGTAACTAGATACATGTCATTTTCAGAAGTCATCTTCTTTCAACAGGAATATAAGTAGTTAGTTGGTAATCGCAGTACTGGACACTGACATGTCATAGTAATTGAGTTAGGCTGCATGTTGCACTTTGAGTCCTGAATTGAAAATTTGATTATACAGAATTCCTTTCCGGGTGGAAACATGGGACTTTTTGTGATCTACAAACTCAAGTCCCCATTTTATCATGAAGAAACCATCCTTTTATGATAAAACCTGGGACATAAAAAATGAAATGGCAGTTTCTTCTGCTGTGGTTTTGTTCTTTTGTTGACTTCTGTTTTGATTGGCGGCTGCTTATATTGTAATACGCCTTTTAGTGTAGCTAGGGACTTGCCATTTTCAGAAGTTACCGTCGTTCAATGAGAACACAAACAGTTATAGACGGATATTTGAAGTAACAATGACATGCTTGAAGTTAGATATCCGTGGTTAAGATTGCTGGCCTACAAAGTGTGAAAAACATTTTCTATTTTCTTTTCCTAAAATATGTGTTCATTTTAACTTGCTAATAATTAGATGTGAGACTCTTGAAGTTAACCATTGTGATGGAGAGAAGATGAAATGCTAGCTATGGATAATGCATTTATGGAAATAATGAAAACAATTCTTTTTCATTTTCATTGTTTTAAAAAAATGCACACTATTGTTCATTTCAAGAGTCTATTATCTCTTTGTTAGCAAGTAAGATTGACTCAAAATTTAGGAAACGAACCAGAAAATGTTTTCACAAAGTAAACGGGGCCTAAATGTTATTTGTGGAAACTGTTTGAAGTTGAACATTTAATGCTGGTATCTTTTTTCCTGTCTCTTTTAGCTTCTACCTGGGAGAGATGTTTTATCTTCTTTGTTTTATGGAATTATCTGTGCTTGACTGCTCTGGTTTACACACTCGAGTACTCAAGGAATTACTGACAAAAGATAAAACGATAGTATTGATGTTCAAAGCGATGGTTGATTGGATCTAATTCCAGACATATTGCTTTGCGTTGTTAAAGAAAACATTACTGCATTCCAAAGTGGCATGAAAAATGTTCATACTACTTTTCAGGTCCTATCACCCGGAACTCTGTCTACAAATATTAATTAGTTGCTTGTGGTTGCAGGATGCTGCCCTTTCCATTGTTAGGAAACGGTCCTTAATGCTCCGAGATCGAGAATTGAGAGTCAGTATTGCAAAAGCAGATCCTAGTGCTACCCCATCTAAAAGGCCCTACTCTCCAGCAGCACGACCCAGTCATGGAAAACCAGATGCTACCCCATCCAAAAAACCATACTCTCAAGCAGCACAAGCTCGTAGTACCCCTGTAAGGAAGTTTTCAGGGGCTTCAAAGTCTCCTTCAAGCAGTAAAAACGGGTCAAACAGAAAAACTACTGCTTCTTATCAGGGTCTGCGAGCTACCAAATCTGATGTCCCCAAGAAAAGTCACGGTGGAGAAAAGCCAAAAGAGCGCACAAAGAAAAGACCAACAGTAGCTGCCAGAAAGGCTAAAGCAAACATGCAGAAGGAAGGTGATACACCGAAACAAGCAGGGTCAAAACGCAAGTTTGATAGTCGTACTCCTGATAGCTCTCGACGAGTTAAGAAAGTCCAAAAGAAGAGGTAGCTTGTTTCTAAAGGCGTCAGGTATTAAATTTCGTTTTCCTCTGGTTAGAATTTGCAAGCCCAAAAGACTTATGAATGAATATGTACGCACGTTGAGGAAAGAGTTCGACTCTGATGATTTTATGAGGTCGATGGTCTTCAGTGATCTCAGTTAAACTCCTGGTGAAATCTAATTAAAGGTGCAATTGTCAACAGTTTAGAAAGAAATAGACGGTGGTGGAAATTAATTCTTGTAACTTAATTTTTTTACATTATTGTCCTAAAAATTGTGTAAGTTTCTTCTATTATAGAATTTTGATAAGGTTTATTGGGGCATTTCTGTCTTGGAAATTTGAATGGTCCATCAAATTTTGCTCCTGACCCCATTTATAAAAAAGTTTTATTGAACCTGTTGTTCGCCATCATTTTATACTGCAAGTGCAAGAGAATAGGAGAGAATAGAGAATATTTTAAGCAAAGTTATAACTGTTAAGTTTAAAGATAAAACATTTAATTCTAAATAATCACTTTTGGTCCTCAAAACAATCATTTTGGGTAAAAATTCTTTTTTTTTTTTTAATGATAGTATCAACTTCTAGTTCTAATATTTTGGGCCAAAGTTTTGGTACTTTTGTTCTTTCCAATGTATTCTTAAATTGTTTGGTAATATTTTAATACGGCAATAAATTCAAATGAATTCAGTCGTTTTCGTGATTTTTTAAGTTTGGCAAGTTTGTCATTTGAGTTCATCCGCTCCCTTCTAGCTTATGCAAGTGGGGTTGTTTCTTGTTAGGCTCGGGACCTAGTTTCATTGTTTTTTCAGTTATAAGTTATTCCCTATTGATAAAACATGTCATCATCTTATTACACACAAAATTTGATTTTAATGATCTATAATAAAAGTAACTTTATCTTATTTAAAAAGCACCTTTTAATTCAAGTGTCTTTCTCCCAAATAAAAAAAAAACAGTATATTTAACTCAGTTTAATAGGTGAAAGGGAAACGCCCACTTTTGTGAATGCTTTGAAATTACATTATGAAAATTAAATGATACCAACTAATTTTAGTACCAGTCAAAAAATAAAAATAATTTCTCAGAGAGTGCGGGGAACCGTCAACTTATTAGATGTTCGAATCCAAAATTTAATGCTTCGGTAAAATAGTAGGCTTTTTTGTTGGTTGGATTTCTTTATTTCAGAACATTTGCGGGGTTATAAAAGAGTTCAACTACCAAAACATCTCATCTTTAAATACTTAAAAAGTTTAGTTACGTTACTTCTTTTTATTTCCTCAGCTATCCAATGAATAATTGAAACTTTAGACATCAATTTCAATAACCTTCCATTACTTTTCTTTAAAGCCTTCCCTTACTTTTCTCTTAAACGAAACACCATGCAATAAGACATTTGTACAATAAAATGTATAACTGATATGGATCCTAAAGATAGTCAATATCAGGAAAACACTTTGAATGAACTACATCATTTTTTTAATGGAATGAACTACATTATTGTGAATGGAAAAACACGTGATAAACGGAACTACTAGTCAACAAGCGTGATTTTTATACATAACAGATTATGAACAATATGCATAAATTGATTCTTCCAAACGTCGTTTCTTGCCACCGGCGTCAATAATATGATTGTCTTGAATTACTGCAGCACTTGGCAGTGAAATCAATAGCGGAGAACCACGTTGCAATAGTTTTCTGAGGATCTGTACACATACTGGAGCTGGTATTGGCCTGTTGGGAGAACAAGGCCTTCCATGAACATGATTTGTGGCTTCTGAACTCTTATGACTCGCTCTTGCCCATTAGTGTTGGTGTAACTGAAATAATGCCTATGAAAAATAATGTAGCGATTGAGTTGAAATCATAGAGATCTCCCACAGATTGTAGCTCTCCAAGAGCTAACCCTGCCTGTATAACAAAACAAAAACCTTAAACACAAGCACAATGGGAAGGAAAAGAGAAGGGGAGATGAAAGTTATTTCAGTTTCCAATAGAGTCAGGGCAGGCCCGATGGCGAGACAACTTATGCCCTAACTTAAGGGTTGATAAATAAAAATGACTACCTATGAAGCACGCTGACACGCACACCAGGCACACCTTCAATCTGAAGTGTAAGTGCTACACAAAAGACTATACATGTTGTCAAACCTAATGCACACATTGGTATATTAAGCGAAAAGGTCAAACATGTGTGCAGAAAGGCCATCCTCTTAGGTCGGCCTTTATTAAAGTGTTACTTTGGGTGACATGGTGCACATGTTTTCAAGTGGTGTACCAATACATCCATTGTTTTAACTATTTCATGAGCATTTATTATTACAAATGAATCCAACGGCTAAAACTATGGATGAGTTTTCAGACTAGTGCACTATAAGTGTGTCACCACTACTTAGTTAATGGACACTACTGACTGAGTGTGGCTGACTCAGATTTGCAGTATTCTGAACAGTTCAAGATTTGATAAAAGCTAAAGCACAAAAATATAATTATTTTGATAACCACATACCCTGACTGTGACATAAGCAGCAGGTATGAGTCCAATGACAGTTCCAAGGAAGAAAATATGATAGGGAACATCCACAATTGGTGACGCAAAATTAATAAACGTGTTGGGAAGAGTCGGAGTCAATCTCAGAAAAAGCATGTAGTTCAGCAAACTCTTTCTTCTTTTAGCCACCTGAAAATCAAAAAGCACAAATTTATTTCCATGTGTAGATTGAATTTAATTAAATCCAATATGCTGGAACTTGGAAGTTGAACTGAACCTGGGTTTGGAAGAACTTCAATTTGTCTGGCCAGAGAGAGAAGAGAAGGGGTCGTCCGATAATTTTTGACAGGAAAAAACACGAAGAAGCTCCCGCTGTGGCAGTGAATACAACAAGAGCCACACCTTTAAAGACACCAAAGAGTGCTCCGGCAAGCAATGACATGAACACAGTCCCTGGAATCATGAAAGTCTGCATGAAAATATAAACCACGCAGTATCCCACCAAGACTTGTGCAGTGTAATCACTTGTATAGCTCTCAAGGTTATCTCTACAAAAATAAATAAAAGATATATAAACAATGCATAATTTTTAATGTCAACTTCCCATTCTACATCGGGATCCACAACATTTCCCTTCTACAGAAGCACAAACTTAAAAAATTGAGCCAATGTTTCCACAAATTGAAATGAAAAACAAAGTCAATGAACTGTCCTAAAACATGATTGATCCTATCATTTAATGTCTGTTCCAAATGTAGATCAATCAAATTATTGAGAAAATATATCCATATTTAGTTATCTGGTCAGAATTTTAACGTTGTGCATTAGAGTCTCTTTTCGGCTCTATTTAGCCACCCCAAGTGATATATAAAACATCAGTCATCAGTTCAAATATAAATATGCATGAGTTATAGTTTTTGGGATGCTACGGTGAGTCCTTCACTTGATGGAAATCACTCACCTTGTGTTACATTGTCCAATAAGTTACAAGTCAAAAACAATGGAACAATAACATCACTAGAATAGAAAGTGAGCCTTTAAGAGCATCTCCAATGTTGAACACCATTGGAGGTTCTTAACTTCTTTTTGGAGGACTTGTAACTTGACTACGCCACATCAGATTTATGCAGTGTTATCAATCACAAATCACAGAAAATAGAAGTTTGTTCAAATTCCGCTACACAATAGTGCTATAAGCCTAATGCCACTGCAGCCGCTATTTGACAACATTTGGTGCTAAATAGTATATGCTAAAATTTATTCAAATAAGCAATTTATTCAAATTTTGTTACGCTAAAATTGTCACACCTTCCGATCACTATTATAAGCAAAAAATTCCACTTTCAAATTCATTGAATAATTGATGTATCTGGTTTATAATATAGACTAGATACATCAGTTATTCAATTAACCAATTAATCTGAAAAGGAAATTTTTGTTTATAGTCAATAAATCTGAAAAGGAAATTTTTGTTTATAACTCAATGAATCTGAAAAGGAAATTTTTGTTTATAACGATGAAGTGATTTTTAACAACACTAAGATCCCCTTTTGACTCAATTGGTGGCCATTGACCCCATTTAAAAACTTAATGGATATCACAAGTTAAGAAGAATAATTGTCAATGCTAAGAACAAAGTTCATAAAGAAAAAACTATTCTCATAGCTGGAATCTGCGTTAATTTTCTCCAACGATCGAACTGGGTAATATAATGTTCAAAGGATAAGAAATTGCAAATATTATTATTGATTCAATTTCAAAGCATAACATTCAACAACCAATGATAGCAAATTAACACCTAAACATAAATACCATATGAACAACTCTAAACTCCACAAGGTGAATCTCTTTACCAACCAATATCCTTTCCAGATCTACTGTAACCAATCATCATAAATTCATAATTAAACACAAAATTACGTTATTTATTCAGATTCATTCAGCATAACAAAGAACAACAACAATCAAACATTTATCCAACAATAACCAAATTTAACAAAAAAAATGTCAATAGTTCATTTTTTTGGTTTATTTCACCTCAATATTCAATTTTTTACATGAATTTATATGAAATGGTGAAAAGGGTTACCTAAGAAGCTGAAGATCATGAAGGGTACGAGGTAGTTTAAGAAAGCTATAATCTGAATCTGGCATGGTAAGATAAACACCAAGAAGACCCAATATAAATCCCAAAGCCACCGTTGAAGCTACCGTTGTTTCAAAAAAGCTTAATGGAAATTTGGATTGCACAGGCACAGGTTTGTTTATGTTAATCATTTCAATGGTGTCGCCGTTTTTTGCCATTGTTTTGAAACAAGGGTCGTTGTTGTTCTTCTCTGTTTCTTTCTCTTCTCTGCCTTATCTATGTTGAAGAGAGAAGAGAGAGAAAAAGAGAACAATTCTGTTTCAAGAGAGAAAGAATATTCCTCAATTCTTGGTTGGATTTTGATTTATAGGTGTTGCAAATTTGCAATGCAGCTAACACGTTTTAAGGATGTTTTTGTTGTTTCTTAGGAAAAGAAAATGTCTTTATTTAATACTTTCATTTCATCCGATCTATTGCAACATTTCAATTTTTAGATTCATCGAATAATTACGAATGTATTTGATCTATATTGCATATTAGATACATTAGTTATTTAATGAATATAAAATGTGATTTTTTCTTCCTCTTATAATTAAGATATGAGGAAGTAATGTTTAAAAATGCTTTTATTTTTAACGTGTTTAATTTTTATTTTTTTTTGACAAATAAAATGATATTCATTCATTCAAATCGATAGATTACATCAGATACAAACATCGCTAAAAACGTAAAGGGTGAACCTGTGAACAAACTCACAGCACCCAAGTTAATAGCACAAAATGGCAAAATGCCTACAAATAATATGATAAAAACAAAGTCACCGAAATTCACATGCTTCCAGATCTTCAACGTTGACGCCCAAATCATTGGTTGAATTTGTATTGACTGATGCCGATCTTTCAATAGAAAATAAACGAACACCGCGATAAGACGCGAAATCAAACGTCGCACAAGACGACAAACAACACAACGCCGCACTTAGACGACGAAATCACAAAAAAACACAATAGAAAAAACTTGATATATGTGAAAATCACTTATTTAGATTGAAAGAAAAGGGAAAAAAGATGTCGAGGGGTGATTCTAGGTCAAAAAATGACTTAAAACCACCCATCCTCGATGAACGAAGGAGAAAGAAAGTTTAGAGAGAAGTTGGAGTTTCTCTCACTAGAAAACTAGAAAACACTCACTTCTAATTTTTAAGGTGTTTAATCGTTAAAAATTACTTTATTATTCATTTTAGTTTTTAAAGATTTAGATAAGATAACAACGGATAAAAGATCACTAATAACTTGATTTAGAGAGATGACTCGAACTCATCGTTGAGAATGGAACAATAAATAAACTTTTTTTACAAGAACAATAAAGAGACTTGTGCAGTAGATATTATTTCTTATGCCATAAAAAATAGGCTTAATTGCACTTTTGGCCCCCTATCTTTCCAAAAGTTGCGATTTTGGCCCCCTAACTAATTAAAATACAAAACAGCCCCCTATGTATTGGATCTTTGGCAGTTTTGGCCCTCAAGGCCACTTTTGACTTAGTCTTCGCTTACGTGGCACCCACATCCCTTAAGTGAGGTGTCACGTGTAATTAGTTAGGGGTGCCATGTCAGCGAAGAGTAAGTCAAAAGTGGCCTTGGGGGCCAAAACTGCCAAAGATCCAATACATAGGGGCTGTTTTGTATTTTAATTAGTTAGGGGGCCAAAATCGCAACTTTTGAAAAGATAGGGGGCCAAAAGTGCAATTAAGCCTAAAAAATATATTATTTTTATTTTTTTAACTTTAAATTGAGTATTATAGAAGTTGGTATGTTGATTGGGTAGGATCGCAAAGGTATCAAAGTTGTCCATTAAGAATATCAAAAAAATAAAATAAAATTTGCATCTATTAAGAATGCTTATCATTTTTTTCTTTCCTCTAAAAAAGTCATCTTTTTGTTTTATTTACGTAAAAAAATTATTCATCTAAATTGATATAGAGTACATCGAATACTATAATGATTCAACATCACTAAAAATAAAAATGAAGAATATATAAACAAACTCACACGGATCAAATTAATAACATCAAACAACACAAATGTGACGATCAAAATAATTAAAATGATTTGTTAACTTGACACTAAAATCATTAATTGAATTTGTTATAGATTGAAGTTGATCTATTGATCTGAATCAAACGAACATTACAACAAAATAAGAAATAAAATGTTGCACAAAGATAATGAACAAAACAATGTCGCAATCGGGCGACAAAATCTAAAAAAAAAAATCCAAATTAATATGTATATAAGGGAAGAGAAAACATGATGCAATAAAAAATAAAAAATAAAAAAACTCTATCACTCTTTGCACATAGTTATCCCAGAAGGCCAGAATGTTTATCATCTTATCCAAATGTTTGTAAAAATTTTTGAAGAAAGCAAATGCCTGTAACTTGCGATACTCTAAATTTCATTTTGAAAAATGGAGGACTTCTTTTAGAATTTAGAGATAAACACAAAAGAATGTTGAAAATTTCTTTAGCACTTCATATGTTTTTCTTTTTATAAATAGAGTTGTCTAATTTTTTTGAGAAACAGTGAGAATTACAACTCTTATGCTATGCCACTCATGTGTAAAAAGATATAACTTCGATGATGAATCATATTTCCCACAATTTATATATATAAACCATCTATGCAAATATCTAAATGATGAAACTTAATTGCCCACGAAAATTATATAACCATTTTATGAAGTCTTTAATATTATTATTATAGATATAACAAAAAAGTTTAAAATATATACTATTTTATAATATGAGTAAATTTTAAAAACATTTTCATTGGAAAACAGCATGTTTTGAAAGGAATAAAAATCATACACTTTTTTTTACGCAAACATACACATTTATTATATTTCATAAATTAATGTTACGTGAGTCAATATAAAAAGACTATATATATATGTTTATGATATACTAGATGTTTATGCAAATTTATAATATAAGATGGTGGGTTTATCTGACTTTGCATGAGATATGTTTCCTCCAATCAAAATTTTAATTCTATATAAAAAAACACCCAAATGGTTGCTCGGTTTTCCCAATCAACCACGTTTTATTTTGTTCTATAGTTTGTTATCTTTATCTAAATAAAAAAATATTATTTTGAAGTATGCAACACAAGGCAAAAGAAAATTATACACGCATATAATGAATATGATATAATTGGATAAAATAATAATCTTTTAGTGCATGTCATCATCAAACTAATTGAAAAAATGTAGTAACGTGAAGTAACGGAGAATGATAAAACGCATAACATGAATATCGCATTTCAGCTGCAAAGGATTGTCTGTTAATAAACACGCGACTACAACAACTAATGGAAGAACAATGTTATATATATATATATATATATATATATATATATTTTAAGAATGTTATATGAAATTTTTGTATCTATGTTTTTGGGAAACATATTTTTGTGTATATTCCAATTTTTGGGAAAAGATACTCTGATAATCCGGAGTTTGGGCGAAAAATAAATAAAGTCTAAATAAAAATTATTTCATCAATAAATATGGGATTAACTTGAAGATAAATTTCTAAAACGGTTCTTCTCGAACACGAAGTTCAAGAAGAAACGTGCTGAGCTGAGATAACCAACTTTTAGAAAGAGATGAAGAATCTCTTTATGATGCATGGGGCGCTTTATGTTTAGCCTGAAAGGAGATGAAGTTTTTTACATAAATAAATTTTGTTATTTGCTAAGTTGAACGACAATCCATGTGGAGACGATAACTTATTATTTTATTACTTGTTATGATTTGGTGCACTTGCCAAATCGTCCATCACCAGGCCATGCACTTGATAAATTGTAACAATTAACTACTGTTTTCATATAAAGATAATCTTACAATTTTATAAAATAACTATACATGCATTTCTCATTATTTTATGATTTTAATTTTTTTAAATCATACGGTGGTGACATAAACCCATCCCACTCAAACCACAAAATCAGCCTAAACAGACATATAGACCGTCCAAATATAACAAAGGGGTCTAAAAGTAATTGAAGCAAATACACACACCACATACACTTCCCATCAAACCTGCATATGAGCGCGAAACAAGATAGCAATTAATTTTACACTTTTAGCAAATCAGAATTAACCGTATGTGTGACCTTAAAAGTAATTATAATTAACCTCAAACATTTATAATGATATAACAATTACGATTGTTTGTATTAGTTTTTTTCTTCCCCGATTTTCATATCTCCTTTAGAATACACATTTTATAATTTTAATTTGATATTTAAATTGTTTGTTAATTCATAAATTATTTCTATTTTAATTAAAAATTCATATATGGTTATTTGTTAGAATTTTCAGATCTTGTTACTTTTTTTTTTTGGAAAGAAAAGTGCTTATAGAATTTCATTAATAATAATAGTTTCAATACAATATGGGATAACATAATAAATATTGGGACTAGATAAAGAAGTGGCTTCCCTTGCTAACGCATGAGCCGCCGCATTCGCTTGTCGTCGAATAAACTCAACCCTTGAGTTTGTGAAAGAAGTGGAGAACAAATCTCGACACGCACCAATAATATTTCCAAATTCTTAAACATCCGTTGTGTGGGAGTGGAAGGCATCTCTTGTAATCTTGGAATCAACTTCGAAATCAACATGATCGAATTGCATATCCTTCATCCATTGTAGTGCATGATATAATCCCAAAGCTTCACCAATTGCTACCGAGTAAATGTGATTAAATTGATGCACCTTAGCTAACACAAGTTTCAGATTCATCCCGAACACAAATGCCTATACCTGTTCGCTGAAAATGGTCCGAGAAAGCTGCGTCTACACATACACGGCAGAAACAGGTCTGGTTTGCTGATGTTATTGTGGTACTGGCTGCTGCACAGACACGACATATTGTGTCTGCTGCATAGCCGGCTGCTGCAGCACCTCTGACCGTGGTGAATTAGCTTCCTGCCAGTCCTCGATCATGTGTTTTTCCCTGTCAACAACTTGCGCGCTCACCTCAGTTACGTCATCCCAAATTTTGAGGTTCTGAAGCTTCCACAAGCTCCAACAAGTCGCAGCAAATCTCTGTTGAACATTTGTAGTTGAATTTTGAAGCAAATAGAATATTGTGTGGACAATAGAATCAGAATTTATGGCTGCGTGTTGAATATCATACCAGATTCCAGCTGAAGTCCAAACTTGAATGGCAAACGGACATTCGAATAACAGATGGTTTAGGTCCTCATAAGCATGACTACAACTAGCACAATTCGTCGGACAAGCAACCCCCTTATCTTGCAATCGAACTCTAGTGGGAAGACAACCCCTACACATACGCCAAATCAGATGTTTTACCTTAGGTGGAATCTTAAGCCGCCAAATGTTTTGCCAATTTCCCGGTCGGTGGAGGTGAGAAACATCAACCAACTCTTCAACACACAGACGGTAGGCACTTCGCACCGCATAACAATCGTTCCTCTCAGCCTCTTAAACAAGATGATCAGTCCGGACTTGATCATACAAGGACGTATTCAGAATAGCAAAAGCAATGTTATTACTAAACACCTGTCTGATAATAGGCGCATTCCAAACCTTACTGTGCTTGGATATTAAGCTTTGAACTTTAAAATCACGGACATAAGAGCCCCCACTATGTTGCCATCAATAAACTCACCATTAGATAACCAGGGTGCATCAAGGATTGGAATTGTCACACCGGAGCCAATACTCCAACGCGCCCCACCACAAACTATAAAACGGGCATGCAAAATACTCCGCCACACATAACTTGGATTATGACCAATGGGGGCAGTAAGATAGGATTTAGATGGAAAGTACCGAGCTTTAAAAATACGGAAAACAAGAGAATGTGGCTCTGTCAGAAATTTCCAACCTTGCTTCCCCAACATCGCTAGATTGAAAGCAGACAGGTCCTTGAAGCCTAGTCCACCATGATTCTTGTGTATCGACAACTTTTCCATCTTGGCCAATTCATGCCTCTATGCGTAGTTCGCCCGTGACCCCACCAAAATGAGTTCATCATTCTTTCGATAGATGTAATCAACGTAGTTGTTAAATGAAAGAGACTCATAACATAGGAAAGAATGGCTTGGAGAACAGACTTAATCATGACTTCCCGACCTGCTTTAGACAAACACTTACCGCTCCAAGAATTAATTCTTTGCCACATGCGGTCTTTAATGTAAGCAAAGGTGGTTGTCCTATCTCGACAGATCATAGATGGCATACCTAAATACCTACCGGTACCCAAAACAGCTCGAACCGCCAAAATGTTGGTGATGTTATTCTTCAAATCATCTGTCACATTCCTGCTATAGAAAATTTCCGACTTTGGCAAACTAATTGCTTGGCCAGATGCCGCTTCATAAATATTTAGAATATTTTTCATGACAAGAGCTTGACTCTCCTCTGCTTTGAAAAAAAGAAAACAGTCATCTGCAAACAGAAGGTGAGAAACTGATGGTGCCCCACGACAAATGCTTGTGCCTGAGATAGTGTTACTCTCTTCTGCGTTCCTAATTAAAGAAGAGAGGCCTTCCGCACAAATAATGAACAAGTATGGAGAAAGCGGATCCCCTTGTTGAAGTCCTCGCCCTGAATCCACTATAATCAACAGATTCGATGCACATAACCATCCACTGAATCCACTTCTGATTAAATCCCATCTTCATCATAACCTCTCTTAAATAATCCCAATCCATTATATCATAGGATTTGCTAATATCAAGTTTAAGAGCAACAAACTTATCATTACCTTTAGTTTTTGTCTTCATAAAATGGAGAATTTCAATAGCAACCATCACGTTGTCAAGGATGGATCTATCGGGAACAAAAGCTGACTGGTTGTCAGAGATGCATTTATGAAGAATCAACTTGAGTCTGTTTGCTAACACCTTAGAGACAAGTTTGTACAACACATTGCAAAGTGCTATAGGGCGCCAATCCTTCATAGATCCTGAGAGTTTCCTTTCGGAATAAGTGCTATATTCGTCATGTTCAAATCTGGAGGAAAAGAACACGTGTCTAACCAATCACAACACTCTTTGAATATCTCATCACTGCACAAATTCCAAAATTGTTGGTAAAAGCCCGGACTATAACCATCAAGTCCAGAACATTTATCCGGATGCATAGGGAACGTGGCCTCACGAAATTCTTGCTTGGTAAACGGCGCAGTAAGAAGTAAATTATCCTCCGCCGAAATAGATTGCCTTATAATATTAATAATAGGTGTCGTAACACTATTATTTTTTTGAAATAAATCCAAAAAATAATGTTTTGCAATATCACACATTCCTTTGCTATCAGAAACCTTATTACCTGAATGATCCTCAAGGGACAATATGCGATTGACCTTCTTTCTTGCAGTGGCAGAGGCATGAAAAAAATTTGTGTTTCGGTCCCCGTCTCTATACCAATGAGTTTTAGCACGTTGCCTCTAATAAGCATCATCCCGTGACAATAATCTGCTCATTTTCTTTCTCAAAATCACAATTTGGTCTTGACCTGATCCTGTACTATTTAATCCGCTGTTTTGAATTTGACGTCGGCACTCTTCAATATCAATTTTCAATTTGTTGCAATGTTCTCTACTCCAAACCAACATGTCAGCCGCGCAAGAAACCATCTTTGGCATAACTGAAACCGTGTTTTGCATCTGCCAAGCATCAGTCACGAGTTCCTTAAATCCGGGTTCGGAGAACCAAGCATTTTCATAGCGAAAATTGCATTTATGTAAATGAGGCCGCTGCACCGGGCATCTATTCAAAAGAATGGGATAATGATCAGAAGAAGGGGCTGCAAGATTCTCCAAAGTAGTAGTAGGTAAAAGGTTGAACCAATCATTGTTGGCGAGGGCTCTGTCGAGACGTTCTTCAACCGCTCACGGCGTTCCCAAACTTATGAAACAAGTGAAATGGTATCCCTCCACCGGAACATCCACCAAGCTTGTTTCAATGACCCCTTGATGGAAACCATTAATCAACCAATTAGGTCGAAGGTTTCTTCCTCTTTTGTCACTAGCATCCATAATATTAAAATCGCCTAGTATACACCAAGGACCTGCAAACTGATTAGACAACTGACAAAGGAAATCCCATGCAGCTCTCATACGTCCCCCTTCAGGGTACCCGTAGAATCCGGTGAGTCTCCACAAACCGTGGACAACATCAGTAACATCAGATCTTGTTACTTAAAATAATGATAAATTGGTATGGTAATAATTTTTTTAAAGGATATCATAATTAGATATTTAATTTAATTTTTTTTAAAGGATATTTAATTTAAATTATTATCCATACATTTTCTTTTTCTCTTTATAAGTTGATTGGTCGTTATCTCTACGATATAATCAACATGTCATTGTAATGAAACATTTATTTATAAATCAAAAGTGGGAAAAGAAGAATTATCATTAAATAAAACTAGCGTCCAAACGGACACTCCAGTGCTCGTCTGTCCGTTTTTTCTAATGCGATGACGTGTGTCATTTATAAACACTATATTAGAATAGAGAAGACAAAAGTGTACTTAAATGCAGGCGGCTTCCCTCCTTCATTATGTGACCAAGGATGAACTCTTCCACACAAAAATGCATACAACAAAATATAAAATGAGAGAAGTTCCAGTAACTGTTGTTTAGGTTTAAAGGGTAAAATGGGAAATTTACATAAAAAATAAGGTTAAAATTGGAAAGAAAGTAGGCTACACCAAAAAGTTGTTTTGCATTCTAGAAGGATCAAATTGACAAATTATTGAGAAAGAAAACAAATTCAATGAATACTTAGCTAATGCTTACTTAGGAAAAAACCGTTGAACAATGAAAAGTGATTTGGACAAACAAAAAATATACACGTACGTAAGAGTATTAAAATCCGTCGAATGAATCTTGCGTGAGTTTACATGCAAAAAGGAAGTGAAAATTTTGTTGAATTTCAAAGAAGGAAACACTACATTTGTAATGTTTACCTTTTTACGTGTGAATGTGACACTCGTAAAGGGTTAGTTTAGGGTTTTTGTATTTGGGTTAGAATTTAGTATAAATTGGACCCCTTACTCCTCCAATTAGATACACAGTTTCAAAGTTAAAATATATTACTTGTAAATTGTTTGAGCAGTGTTAGGTACATTCATTTAAACACATTTTTTTAAATACTTACTCTTTTATTCGATGAAATCATGTGACTCTGACCACCTTATGCGAAGATTATATTCGAAATGGTGGAACTCACATAAATTTTATCTAATCAAAGATTGAATATTGATTTTTTTTTTCTTTCATGTGAACAAAGAGGCAAACACACAAAATTAAACAAAAATAATATAGTCACATCGATTGACATCATTTAATTTTATTCTCCTTTATTTTATTTTTTTAATTTTTTGTGTTCAAATATTTTTATTTGGGTATATTACTCTCCCAACTTGTGGGTGTAGTACCTGTGACCATTTACAATGACTTTTTCATTCAACAACATTCAACATCCACTTTTTCAATTCCCAACACTCCACATCATTTTATCTCTCTTATTCAACACTCATTCAACTTTTACCATCTCCAATGGTTTTTCATTCAACACTCTACCCCACCACCTTTTATTTCTTATTCTTATTTAATTTTATATTTTTGTTTTTATAATTACATAAAATTACAATTATCGATTATAATTAAATTAAAAAACACTTAACAATTTATTTTTTTTGTTTTTTGTAAAAACAAAATTTATTTAAATAATTTATTTTTATTTTCTTAACAATTTATTAAAACTTCACTTAGTTTTCTAATAGAAAGATAATAATAAGATTAAGATAGTGAAAAACTTGGTTTTTTTTTCTGTGTCCAAATCAAATGAACCAAGTCTCTATTTATAGAACAAAAAAATCATGAATTTTGATAAAAAAAAAAATTAATTTGCAATGAAATAATTGAGTTCAAATTATTAAGATGGTAAAAATTAAGACAGCCAATCACAAACTGCCAAGTGTCACCACTTATCCTCTCACCAACTTTCTCTCTCCGCGCCTGCTGCTTCACTTTCCACTGTCGGCGCGCGTGCCACACGTGCCTGTTTCAGCAAACCGAAACGCGTCACGTCGCCCTTTATCTGCAGCTTCAACATGTTGAAACCACTCAACATCTCTTTCCTCCACATCATCTTTCAACAAAACTCAACACACCATTGCACTACTACCACATGTTGAAAGTGGAATTCAACACCCTCATTGCACATGGCCTTATACTCTTTCTCATCTGCAATATTCAATAAAAAATTGTAATTAGGGGGTAGCCAGGGGCTGACCCACGTGTTAGCCAGGGTGTTCATGAACCCCCTCAACTATACAAATTTACACCAATAGTATGTATTTTACAACTTGTGGGTGTAGTTTCGAAGGTTTATCATGAGGGTTCTAAAAACTTTGTCACTAAGTTAAGAGAAGATATATGACAAATTCTGGTCCAGAATTATATATATCTAACATTTGAAATGTTTAAGGAGGTAGTATTTAAAATGCCAAAAAAAATATAGTCTAGGTCCATTTTCAATTGTTTTGGTCCAAAATGTGACATATTTTTGTAAAATATATAACTTTTATTAAATATATGTAAATTTTATAGTTATTGTATAAAAAAATATTCTAGTAAATATAAAAAGTATATGTATCGGTACACCTTAAAATCTCATATTGTTTGGAAATCAACATTAAAAGTAGTTTATATACAACAATCACACTCCTCAATCCAATGAGAGTCTTTTATAAAAAACAATTTGTAAGGGTTCATTCAACGATCCAAAATGGACAGTACTTGGGAAGATATTGCGGAGTACTTGATGGTGGATCGAAACAAAAATAATTCGAACCCCCTGAATGAAAATTTTGGAAACGCCATTGTATGTAGCTCCCAATTTGTATAAAGGGTCAATCAAATTGAAATTTCTATTGCTCCACAAGTGAGTGTCAAGAAGCACTACTTCAAGTTAAAAACAACATATAGAGTTCCAAATTTTTAATTTCTAAAAAGTTGATGTTTGAGCGTTATTCGTTTTATTTTTCTATTTCTTTCTCGTGTTTATAATTGAATGCACCCACTGTCGGACACCATTGGACATTTTCTACTGGTGAGACGGGGAGGTAGCACTTTTCCATGAGTTTAGTTAAGTCTTCGTCAAACTTCAAGTTGTTGAAGTTTTCGAGATTAAAAAGATTGGACTGGATAACCTAGAGGTAGCTTTACTCCTTCAGGCTGATATGATGGATCTTAATGCACAATTTGATGGTCCTTCTCAAGCATATGTGGTTGAAGCGAGACTTGACAAAGGACGGGGTCCATTGGTGACTACTATAGTTAAGGCCTGAACTCTAATTTGTGGACAACATGTGGTTGTAGGCTCGCAGTGGGAAAAAAAAGGTATATTAAAGATGCAGCAGGGAAGTTAACTCAACGAGCAACTCCAACAATGCCTTGAGATTGTAGGGCTTCGAGGGCTGCCAATGACTGGTGAAGATGTCATTGTTGTTCATTCTGAGGAGCGAGTCAGTATCCTACAGTCTCCTACAGTATCCTTTTTTGTGTCCAAATATTTTTATTTGGGTTTGTGCCCAAATAAATATTACTCTTCCAACTTATGGATACTATCTATTGTACTCTTTCCCATCTACAATATTCAATAAAAAATTGCCATTTTAAAAAAAAAGCCAGATGCGGACCCATGTGTTAGCCAAGGTGTTCATATGAACCCTCTCAACACTACAAATTTACGCTAATAGTGTGTATTTTACAACTTGGGTGTAGTATCGAACTCAAGTTTATTACGAGGGACTAAAAACTTTGTCACCAAGCTAAGAGAAGATATATGACAAATTCTGGACTGGAATCATATATGTCTGGCATTTGAGATGTTTAAGGTAGTTTTTATGTGACAAAAAGGATTTCTTGGTCCATTTTCAATTGTTTATCATTGTTAGAGATTGATATTTTTTTGTTTTAATAATTACTTTTGTGTTGTTGTTTTTTGTCATAATTAGATTGTTGTTTGTTTAAGTATAAGTGTTATAATTATATTGTTGCTTATTTATTAGATTGTTGTTTGTTTAAGCATAAGTGTCATAATTAGATTGTTGCTTATTTAATAAGTAAAGCAGTCTCTAGGTAATGATGTCTAGTGTTCTTAAGTAATGATGACTAGTGTTTAGAGTCGATTTACTGTAGATTTTTTTTTCCGATCTATATATTTGTAGTGTATGCTTCAGTTTAATGTCAAAAGTATCTTAGCATTTGTACTTTGTTATAAAACTTTATTATCTTTTGTACTTTCTGGTGTTTCTTTTTTCTTCTCCACCATTTTCACCTTTAGGTTCTCTTTTCTACAATCATCATTAGAGCAGTTTGTATTAGAGAGAGTACAGTGACTAAACCATAGTTAGTTTATATGTAAACTATGGTTAGTTGGTTGGTTAGGTAGTTAGGAGTTAGTTATACTAACTCAACCCTATAAATAACTGTCAACTATTGCACTCCCATTTATCTTTTATCGAATATAATTCATTCTACTGTGAGTCTCTATGGTTATCTCCCACATGAATACTCTTATGCTCTCTTTCTTGCTGATCACCATGACCTTTATCCCTGGGATTCCATGATGCATAACATTTTGTATAGTAAGGAAGTGTGTATAACTCTTTTAAATTATGTCAAGACTTTAGTGTCCTTTCACTAGTTGAACTCTATGGTTACATAGGTGAACATGTTGAAACTTGTACCATGGTGTGCTACTACGCTTTATTATCGTCTAGCTCTAGATGTTTTGTTTGGGTATATAAAATGAAACTTTTATAATTTTTATTCGAAAATTATGATGGATATATCTTCCTTTTCGATCTTTTGCACTTGTGTGATTGGATCATGTAGTAGTTGTTGTTGCTCAAATTTCTCTGGAGTCTAGATTGAAGCATATTCTTCTATACCTTATATTAGTGTCCTAATCAACTGTTATATCGATCTAGCAACAACTGAACTTCTTAATCTTTTCATCTAGTTTAATTTGTGAAATTGAGCCTGTTCTAATAAGAAATTTAGCAGTTAAATTGAGCCTGTTCTGAATGTAGGGTCAAATTTTGCATCTATATTTGCTTCACAGTCTGTTTATGCATCAGCAAGATGCATGCTTGGTAATTGACGTCATTTATGCATACACATATATTGTATGCTATTATTGCATCTTAAAACGTTTCATTCTCAGCACTTGTATATTGTATACTATTATACTTACACGTACTCCACACGTCCATCGTAAAGTCACGACAACCAAATCTAATCCTGGTAAAACAATAGAAATATTTGAAGGCATGACCCTTGTTGAACTGGCAAAGCGTTCTGGAAACTTATTATCCTCTTTGTAAGATATCACAACTGTTGGTGAAAAAATTGAATCAGAGTTTGAACCTCTTGGTATCGATATTTCCGAGCTTGCTGCAATGTTATATCCTTCTTAGTCATAAATGATGTTAAATCATGAATATATGAAACCAATATCTTCATTTGATTCCAATACTTGTTTGTCAGCCTTTTCCCATTTGTTAATGACAACTTGTCAGGGAAAAAATATATTTTGCTCATACTCTACTTATTTTGCTTCACTTTGAGCATATAGGATTCAAAGTTATCTTTAATGGTTTTTTAGTTGTTTGAGATAAAGTCTGCAAGCAAAGTCTTGATGGAAATCAATGGAGTTTGAGATATACTTTTCCTTAAATTATTAGTTGCCATTGGCAAATTATGTGCATCTCCCCATTGGTCGAAATGCACAATACGCTTAGGAAAGTAAAGGGAAAATAAGTAGTTGATGATAATACTAGGCCTTAAGTCTTGTAGGTAGGTTTGGGTAAATATTTAGTTTCAGTCCATTGTAGCATTACTATTCTTTGGTATTCTTACACCTTTTTTTGTTTGCCTTAATTCTGGAACATTGACTCACAAGCGTCTCCACCACCCCTCCTCCTTTTTTCTTAAATTGCATGATGATTTTTAGGTTCATGTTTGTCGATATTTGTTTTCTTTCACTTAATTGCTCATTTATGTTGCAGGAAGTTGGTGTCAATGTTATGAGGTTACATTCAATTGAAGGTAAAGAAGTTTTACCACGTTCTCCAGCTATAACAGTGATGGGTCATGTTGCTCACGACAAAACTTCCCTTCTTGATGCATTGCGTCAAACGTCAGTGGCAGCCAAGGAGGCTGGTGGAATTACTCAGCACCAATCACATTTCTTGACACTCCTAGTCACGATATATTTAGTGCCATGCGGGCAAGAGGTGCAACAGTCACAGATATAGTAGTACTAGTTGTTACTGCAGATGACGGAGTAATGCCCCAAACACTTGAAGCCACGTCCCATGTAAAATCAGCTAATGTACCAATTGTAGTTGCAGTCAATAAATGTGATAAACCAGGTGAAAATCCTGTAAAAAGTAAAACTACAACTTGCTTTGGAGGGCTTGCTGCTAGAGGAGATGGGTGGGCATATTCAGGTTGTTGAAGTTTCCACGATTAAAAAGACTGGACTGGATAACCTAGAGGTAGCTTTACTCCTTCAGGCTTATATGATGGATCTTAATGCACAATTTGATGGTCCTGCTCAAGCATGTGTGGTTGAAGCACGACTTGACAAAGGATGGGGTCCATTGGTGACTACTATAGTGAAGGTCGGGACTCTAGTTTGTGGACAACATGTGGTTGTAGGCTCGCAGTGGGGAAAAAATAATGTCTATTAAAGATGCAGCAGGGAAGTTAACTCAACGAGCAACTCCAGCAATGCCTGTTGAGATTGAAGGGCTTTGAGGGCTGCCAATGGCTGGTGACAATGTCATTGTTGTCCATTATGAGGAGCGAGTTAGAATGCTTAGCTCTGGTAGGAAAAAGAAATCTGAAGAGGACAGGCTTAAGGTAAGATAGTACAGAATTTCCCAACTACTTCAGATGATACTGAGGAGGTTCCAAAGAGGGTTGAAATGCCCGTAATTGTAAAAGGAGATGTTCAGGCTTAGCTGGGCAAGCACAAGGGCGGAATATCTTTGAAGTGAAAGGGAGCAAATCTAAGGTATCTGATGTGAAAATTGCTGGTTGTAAAGTTGTTGAAGGGTTTGTGAACATGTCAGCAACCATGAGGCTTCTAAGGAATGGTGAGCTGGTGTTTGAAGGACCTTGTTCATCTCTTAAGAGGGAGAAGCAGGATGTGGATTATGTGAACAAAGGAAATGAGTGTGGATTAGTAATCAGTAACTGTTCTGATTTTCAGATTGGTGATGTTATACAGTGTTTAGAACAAGTAGTTAGGAAGCCCAAGTTTATTAAGTCGAAGACAGAGCCGTTCCTTGGCATGCACAAGGAGTTCTACGGAGCCGAGCCTCCAATTTATGGGGGCCTCAATTATTTGTAGGTGTATGATTATAATTGTTGGGATTTAGGATAATATTTTCTTTTTTGTTATGTAGGTTTAAATCAAAAACTTATTATTTGACAAAAGTAAAGAGTAAATAGACAAGTTAGGCCGAACCCACACATCTATCAACAACAAAAATTCAACAAAACAAATTAAAATCAAAATAATGCTTATTGTTAATTTACAATTGTTTAAATTATCATTAAATATTTTTATTAGGGGTCATTTTTAATATTAGAGCCGAGCCTCCAATTTTATTGGAACGGCCCTGGTCGGAGAGTGGTGCTGTTCGAATGGAGCGTTGATGAAAAGCTGATACTTCTTTCAATACACATTTTTGTGGTAAAATTATATCTGAGCTGCCAAAATAACTGTTAATTACAGATGGATTGTTACACAGTATTAAATTAAATTTTTGAAGCTTTTGAGTAGCTTGTATACTAAGTTTCTTGATATGTGCATGGCACATATGACATGCGTTTATGAATTACATGTAAGACGAGGAAAATTTGCGGCTAAGTCACCACATGTCACTCTTTGCATTAAACTTTAAACTTAGAATTGGTAGCATCTGAGTTGATAAGATTAAGACTTTGTTTATCATGTCTTAAACAAGTCCAAGTGAAAGCTTCAAAGGTGGAATGTATTAAATCTTTGATCTTCTGCAATAGACTTCAAAATCTGTATACATTCAACACTAATATCGAATCAAATTACATTTTATATAAACCATTCACACTTTTTTCCTATTACATTCTATTTTATACTTCTTCTAGATACCTTTATAATTCTATAAGACTATTGCATAATGATTGTCATAGTACATTGTAATACTACGTCTCTCGCCAATCCCTCTTGTAATATCATCCAATATAGAAATAGAAACACATTCGCATATGATAATCCGCCTACAAAAATTAAATGATATTTTTTTATATGATTTACAACTCTTTTCAAATAGGAAACGACTGGAAAAGTAGTTTCCAATGAATATGTTTCGTACCAAATCTTCCTGCACTTATCTAACAGGGTGCTATATAGAATAATTCTAATCAATACTGCAGAGATACTTATTTCTGCATAATTTTATGTTAAGAGTTAATATAATATGATAATGATAAAAAAGATGCACCAACACATAGAGTAGTAATCTAATACGCATGTTGTATCTTCAGTTAGCAGATTATGATCCGGTTATCAAGTCTTGGCAAGTTTCAAAGAACCAAATACTAAACTACTATACTATTTTATTAAGAAAAAGCTAAAAGCGCCGACACCGATTAAAGAAGCAAATATAGAAATATCCCAGAGGCCCAAAGACATTAGTTAGAATGACCTTTTTATGTCCTCGTGAGCTTAGCTCAATTGATATAAAATATGCAAGGTCCGGGATTCAAACCCCGGCCACCACAAAAAAAAAAGACATTTTTATTAATTATAAAATTACTAATTACATAATTAGTAATTAAATTTAAAATAAAACTTGTACCAAAAAAAAAAATTAGTAATTAAATTTAAAATAAATTTTGTACCAAAAAAAGAAAAATGAACTAAAATTGGAAGGGGTTGCGCGAACGCAAACCCCCATAGCAACAAATTATGATGTAGGCTCCACCACTTGGGTAGACCTTAGACTAGCACCCCTCCTAAGTGCAATGGAGGTCACTTGTCTAGGCCATGGGTCTTCTTGATCACCCATTGACCCCATCCAGGTAAGTGATTTGTAATGAATCACAAACTTGATTTTATACCCCATGCTCCGTACCATTCTTTCTAAACTATCCGATGTGGGACTTAAATAACATAGAATAGAATAGAACAGATCAACAGATATATACACTATTTGCTACCTCCATTTATGATCCAGATCTTATATATAGTTAAGCATGTGGTACTTGTGAAATGTGGATATAATTGTTGGAATTTTGGGTAAAATCAACTTGATCTTAACAATGACTAATTGTAGAAAAGCCTTCATGTCTCTCTAAAAAGCTCTTAAGGAAACCAAAGAAACCTTTTGCTCCTTGATATCATCATTTTTCTTCGAACTGTTTTTTCAGAACAGGCTTTCATATGTATGGTTTTCAACTTGATCTTATCATCATTTTCCTTAAAATCAACTTTGCATGCGGTGCATGCATAGTTGGATTCGATGTCAAGAGTCCGCCTATTGCTCTTAGCCAGGCAGCAACTCATGTTAGTACCAAGGTATTTTCAAGCTTTTCCCGTATTTAACCATGATTAATCACCGCTAAGTTAGTCCCTAAAATTATAAGACGTCAACTTAATCTCTGAAATTAGCGAAATTTCAAAATGATTCCTAAATTTGAAAATTTTTGGTCACTCTTAAGATTTTCAAATTGGTGATGTTATACAATGCTTAGAGCTAGTAGTTAGGAAGCCCAAGTTTATTAAGTGTGTGTTTGTTTTCACGGTGGATGCCCACCAAACGTGCGTTTTTCCAAACTCTCCTTCTCTATTTTCACGTTGGGAGTGCCTCAGGACGCGAAATTAAGGTTACAACGTGATGGCAAACAGATGCTAAGTCGGAGAGTGGTGCTGTTCAATTAGAGTGAATGAAAAGCTAATACTTCTTTCAGCACACGTTTTTGTGGTAAAATTACGCTGTAAAGTTATACCTGAGCTGCTAAAATAATTGTTCGATTAGAGTATGACACAATGTTAATTATACCATTCTAAGACTCTTAAATCTTTGGTAGGAACTGTGTCTTTGTATGTCTGTTATATTTAACATTTCATTGTTGTTCAAGTTTTTAGTTGTATATTTTATATCTGATTGAAAACCGTTCTCTAAATGTTATTCAGTGAAGTGTTATACTGGTAGTAGTTTCTATCACGTTCTTACAAAAATCTTGGTGTATATTTAATCAACTAAAGCTAAATTCACAAAAACAATAATATGAATTTTAAGATAATGTATATTATGATATCCATATATACTTCACGAGTAAGTCATATGTACTTACCTTATTTACTCAAGATCACTTGGATAAGATAATAAGAGATCTCTTCCAATTTAATCGGGTTATGCATCAAATTTGAATTGCATTTTGTCACAGCTTTGCTCTACCCTCAACCCCCAGCCACTTAAATCACCAATTCACATCACTAAATCAATTACCAACGATGTCAAATTTCCTAAATTCAAACTTGTATATGTTCCATAATAAATAAATATGAAAAAGAAACTAAGATAAACTGCAAAACTAAGATAAAGAACCTAAAAACAGATAGCAAGCAGAAAATAATATAAACTTACATAGACAATTGTTATTCCATGATATTTTTCGCACATGAAAACCCAAAAACAGATAGCAAATCTATCAAAATATGTTGCATAGGTATCCAAAAGATCATTATTAACATTAGTAAATCACATATCATTAAACAAGGTGGTGTAAAGAGAAAAGAAAATGTCAGATTCCTTTATGATCGTTCGCTCGTTTCTTGAGTTATGTTAGATATTCCGTTGTGCCGAAAATTTGATGCATGAAAAGGTGAATATTTTAATATAGGGTTAATGGTACTTTACCCCCCTGTAATATAGGTCATTTTCGGTTTTACACCCTGTAAAATATTCTTTTTGATTTACCCCCCTGTAAAATATTTTTGTTTTGATTTACCCCCCTAATAGGTCATTCAAAAACCAGAATTTCCGAAGAAAAAAATAAAAAATTGGTTTTTGAATGACCTATTAGGGGGGAAAATCAAAACAAAAATATTTTACAGGGGGTAAATAAAAAAAATATTTTACAGGGTGTAAAACCAAAAATGACCTATATTACAGGGGGATAAAACACTATTAACCCTTTAATATATGTTTTTATTTTGAAGTTGATTATATTGAACAATAGAAATGGTTATTCCACCTCCAGTAAGACCTCCCAGGATTACAAAATTTCTCGAATCTTTCCTGAAGAAGCATTTCCCAATAAGTATAGGAGTGCTCAAATGAGCCACAATCATTATGCATGGGATCTTAGTGAGATGATCAAAGTTAGTAAATAAACCACCTTGTCATCTTTATTATGTTTGAATGTGTCTCTTCTATTTGAAGCATGAATATCAATGGAGTAGGTTTTTTTAATATTGGGTTAACGAATTAATTGGCCTATTTGATATTGAAATGCAAAAAATCAGCATAGCATGAGCAAACTGTAAAAGTTGAATGATTTTTACTTTTCAGAATAAATATTGAAAAAAAATTGCAGGACTTTACCCCGAAGGGAATCTTTCCAGACATTCTCAAATGCTTGAGTTGGACCCAAGTCTAAGCGGGGATCAGGAAATAGTTTTCAACCAGCAATAGACACGCCTCAGTTAGAACCTCACTAGATGCATCATTGCCCCAAGTGCAAGGCAAAGATGGTTTTAAATATTGGTTAACTTGTTTTTTTATTTAACCTTAAACTCGTCTAATTTCTCTTATTAGCAATGCGAGACTAGGAAAATTTGTTGTTAAGTCACCACTCGTAACTCTTTTCCTTAAACTTTAAACATAGAATCGGAAGCATTTGAGTTAATTGGGTTAAGACTTTGTTTATCATATCTTGAACAAGTCTAAGTGAAAACTTCAAAGGTGGAATGCATTGGATCTTTGATCTTCTGCAGTAGACATGAACATCTGCATACATACAACATTAATATCAAGTCAAATCAGATTTTTTATAAACCATCCACACTTTTTTTCTTCCAATTACATTGTTTTAAATTTATAATTCTATAAGTCTATTGCATAATGATTGTCACAATACAATGTAGTATTAAGTCTCTCCCTAGTCCCTTTTGCAGTATGCAAAATTAAATTATCTTTTTATATGATTTACAACTATTTACAAATAGGAAACTCATGTAGAAATATTGAAAGTTGTAAAATTGTTAATGTCCCGAGAGGCATTAGTTAGCATGATCCTTTTATTAATTATAAGAGTACTAATTACATAATTAGTAATTTAAAAATAAAATTTGCACCAAAATTTTTTTGACTAAAATTGAAAGGGGCTGCGCGAACGCAAGCCCCACAACAACAAATTATGATGTAGGCTCCACCACTTGGGTAGACCTTAGGCTAGCACCCCTCCTAAGTGCAATGGAGGTCACTTTCCTAGGCCATGAGTCTTCATGATCACCCATTGACCCCATCCAGGTAAGTATGTTGCAATGGATCACAAACTTGATTTTATACGTCATGCTCCGTGTCATTCGCTCTAAACTATCCGATGTGGGACATAAATAATATGGAATACACTATTTGCTGCCTCCATTTATGATCCAAATCTTATAGTATATAGTTAAGCATGTCGTACTTGTGAAATGTGGATATAATTGTTGGAAGTTTTGGGTAAAATCAACTTGATCTTAACAATGACTAATTGTAGAAAAGCCTTCATGTCTCTCTCAAAAGCTCTTACGGAAACCAAAGAAACCTTTTGCTCCTTGATATCCTCATTTTTCTTCTATTCTGTTTTTTTAGAACATGTCTTCATATGTATGATTTTTCAATCTTTGTTAAATTAACTTTGAGATCACATTTTAATATCTTATGCATCTTTCATATCGATGTTGTAATATTGGTTTGTATCTTATGTTTTGGTTGTCTGGCATCATGTTCCATGACTATTGATCGATGTTATTAGTAAATATTATTATATTCATTGCCTTGGAATTTTCACATATCACCCTATGTTTTTATTGCTTCTCTTCCCTTTCAAGTGACTATCAACAAGATGAGCCATAACCCTCCAATGATATAGGAGACTGGAGACAGAAGAGTCATGAACGATCCTATTTTTTTACATTAACAAAGTGATCAAGCATTTCTAACAGATGAGTCTGATCACCCAATTGCATTCATACACAAGGGTATGCAGCTCTCAATTTGTTAAAAAAGGTCAATCAAATTAAAATTTCTAATACCGCAAGGAACACTAGTTCAAGTTAAAAACAACATATTGAGTTTCAAATTTTTCAATTTTCTTTTAAAGGCAAACTAACCCGCAGAAATTAGCATTGAGGAGAATCAAACATGAGATCTTAAGAGGAGAAAACTCTAAAGTCTCAATCCAACACACCATGCCAACCCAAGTGAGTTTCCAAATTTCTATCTTTCTATAAGTCATTCAACCCGTGCAATCAAAGTTCTAACAACAATTAATACATCAAAGTAACTATTTAATTTCAATTCATCAAAATAATTGTTTAAACAAATATTTAAGAACCAAAAACGATACGCTGAAGGAATAGAAAATTACAGTTTATGAGAAGTTGAAAAGGTGGGATAAGAAGCGGTTGATGAGAAGTGGAAAAGGTGGGATAAGAAATGGGGGGGTGCAACCAGAGTTCTAACAACAATTAACGCACCAAAATAACTATTTGAGAACAAAAAATGATGCGCGTGATAGAAGGGAGAGAAATTAACAGTTTATGGGAAGTGGAAAAGGTGGGATAAGAAGTGGGAGGCGGTTTTAGAATTTGAAAGCTAAATTAATTGAGCAAAAACATATGTGGCGTAATGGCAAAAACTATGAAGGATGCCCATTTGTAACTTGGTTCAACTCCCACCAAGGAATTTTTTTCATAAAGCTTTTTTAAGATAATCAAAAAGGACGGGATTAAGGTTAATTAGGGTTGCTTACAACACTATTTAACATTTAAATATATAAAGATATTAGGGAGAGCAATAGGTAATTTAGTATCACCTAATTTCAACAATATATAGCAAATCACCTTTCAAGAAATTTCATTTTTATCCATACACAAACAAGGTCAACCGAATTCACTTTGTATATATATTTTTCCTTCTTTTTTTTTAAGAAATATTTTTCCTTTTCTTGTGCACTTTACTTTATCATTTTTCTACCCACATGTTTCTTACATCGCAACTTAACGTTTGTATGATTAAACCTATCAATTAAGAACCTCTTAAAGATTTTATTACTTGTGTCCTAAATTCATCTTTCATGTTCGTTTGTTGAAAGGAATTATTTTCACATCAACATGATGGTGAGAGAGGAGCCTAGGGTGCTAGAGAGAGAGAGTATGAACGTGAAATGGATTGCCTAAATTTTGGTTGTTTTTGGTAATTTCTTATATAAAAATAAATTAGTTTTTTTAAGCGAGGGGAGCCATGGCATACATGGGCTCCCAAAAAAGATCCACTACTATTAGTATCAACTAAATATTTACTCACACCATCAATATAACTATGATTGCACGTATTTAGATCCTCTTATGTTCTTTTTGTTAAGTTATCTCTCATTTTTTAATCCATCGGTTGATTGATCCACAAAGGAAAAAAAATACATAAAAAAAGAGAAAAGAAAAGTGAATGACAAGACAAACAACATGAAGAAAAAAATGGCAGGAGATTGTCCAAATCTTGATTACAGAGTTTGCAAGTATTTTTAATATGCCCTGACCTTTCTTCCTTTTTTCTCTCTAATAGAGTTTTGATTTGAGGAAGTCTTGGTGAGGGAAGGAAGGGGTAAGGGTTTGTAGGGTGATGATAAGTTGCATTTTTATTTTGAATTTTGGTAACGAACTTCACTTGAAACAGTTTTTTTTTTAATATTTGCAATTAATTAGGGGTAAAATAGGAAAGAAAATAGGCAACACCAATGCAATGTTTTCCCTTTATAGATAGTTATTACATGGTAATCCGATTTCTTTGATGTTAACTTAGTATTACATGGTAATCCGATTTTTTTATTACTATCACGAAAAGTTCATATTATGCAATGAGATAACACAGTGTATACCCAATTAGCTGTGAGATCCACAATTAGACCCTGACCATATCAAAGGATATATGATTTTTCTTCTAATATTTGATTCTACGTGTATCTCCAACGACAATCGGTGGTGTTGAAGTGCAATAGAGGACATCAATGGGAGTTTACTTCAACAGAGGACAACAATGGGAGATTTTCGATAGGATGGTATATCTACAAGGACTCAAACACTCATGTTCGTGGGAGATTGGGCGAGAGATAGATGATGAGAATAAAGAGTACGCTTCATGAGTGTAAATGTCCCTATATAGTGGAGTTAACTAGGAGGATTGATGAGAAAATACATTGAGGACGACGCCATATGATTTTTGTTCTGATGAGTGATTTCTTTTTTTCTTTTTTGTTGAAAAGCTTATCATTTTTAGAGTAAGACTGTTCAAATCCAAATTGATTCAATTAAAACCACAAATATGGTAAACCAAAAAAAACACCACAAATATGATATAAAAAACTCAAAAATGACACAAACCGATTGAATATCTTTGGATGTTCCTTTTCAAAAACCGCTCTGATCAGATTTCGAATTCCTTTTTAAAAATTAGTATAAGATATTGTATTAATATATCATTCACAAGTTTTACATTTTAATAAAAATGCTTATTAGATTAATTTAATATTCTTCTTACTATTTTATTTATTTCAAACGTAATAGATTTTAATGTCTTTATGTTATATTTTGCATTAAACATATTACTTCACTGTTTTTTTTAATAATATTAGTATTGCGGGAACCAGAGAGTTCACCAAAAAAATATTAGTATTAATAGAATTATGTTCAAAATATCCACAAGTCCTAACTCAACTCGTAAAATGCCGAAATTGTTAGACCGAATGTCATGCATGACCGGGGTTGGAACCCCAGTATCTCCACTTGTGTGTATGAGTTTATAATGGCTTTGCCATTTCGTCTATCTACCAAAACAAAAAGAATTATGTTCAAAATCTATATTAAATCATTTAGCTGAACAAGGAGTTTGTTTGAATTGACCTATTTAAGCTTATCTATGTCATAAGTTTTGTGTGACTGTTTGAAAGAATTTATGAACATAGCTTAAGACAATTTTCATAAGTTTTTTTTGGCTTATTTCAAAAAAAATCCGATATAGTTTATAAAAACATCTCACAACATATGCAAAAAATTTACCTTTATTTCATCATTTGCTACAAAGTTAGCTTATCGAAGCTTATACATAAGGGATTATCATTATAAGCGATTGTGCTATATAAGTTGTGAATAAGTTGTTTATCCAAACAAACATGCCCATATTGTATAAAGTTACTATTGTTCTAGAAACTAAATTAGCTTTCCAAAGGGAGGATAACTTGTGTTGTGTCCTTTGATTAATCACAATCAATTGCATCATCTCTCCTACCTAAACCAATATCTCAATGAGGCAGATTCGTTATCGAACTTGAAAACAAACGGGGTAGTTGCATTAGCTATGGCCTTTTGCATCTTGTCGATCTTTAGCCCCCTTTTTTTTTAACTTGTTCCAAACGTAAACAATCTAACCTAACGTGAGGTCCCGGAATCTGGACACATATATCAATTCCAATGAAAAATTATTTTAAGTTCTTAACGGATTAGCTAGCTTCTAATTTCAGCTTATATAAATATTAATTCATCATTTGATGTGATAGTTGTATAATGTAAAATTTCTTTAGCCGGCGAGAAATCGTTGCGACAAGGTTGACTTTTACGTTATTATAGCATAAAGTCAAATGCTTAACTATATGGATTCATTAACGATTTTAGATTTGTCACATTTTAACACGGCAAAGAAATTTACGTAAAATAATCTATAGTACGTACTTCGAGTATCAAAAGAGATATTGAAATCCTTTCAAAAAAAAAAAAAGAGATATTGAAATAAATATTTAGAATATTGAATTGTAATTACAAAAATGTATTTGATACGAATAGAACAAATTCCAGTGAAGTACAAAGTCTCTATAACTATATATGTAAAGAACATAAAACTACATATATAATATGCATGTGTATGTTTTTGTTTTGTACAACAGAAACGTACAATATATAATTATTACATCCCATGTATAAACTTACAAATGAATCTAAATAATAATATCATAAAAGCCATAATATGAATTAATGAATCAAACTATACGAACTTCGTTGAGTATGTGTTGATGTGATTATTCTCAAAGATAATCAATTATTCCTCTACCACGAAATTTGTGACGCAGAAGTGGATGTCAAGCTGCAAAATAAAAAGGAATAAATTAAAATAAAGCAAGATTTAAGGGAAGACATTGTAAGTTTTTCTCTTTATGCGCGCACGCGAGCGCACACACACAGCTGCGATATAAAATGTATTGAGATATCCTCAATAGCATCACAACCACAATTTATGTCGCAACCATACTGGTTGCATTTTGCAAAATATAAAAGTTCAATGTTAAAAATTATATCAAATAATTAAATTATAGTAAAGAAATTTTGGAAAAATAATACTAATAAATCAGTGATTGCTTACTCTAAAAGCTCTTTCCAGTAGGAGCCACCACTTGATTCATCGTCAAGGAACTTCTCCCAATCATCAAAGATTGCATTTGAAGGTGAGTGATCAATGGACATTTGAGCTTTGTTACAATCATTTTCCATTTGATTGAAAATTCCAGTTCTAGGAGAGGAAGCAACCAAAGCAGGAAGTAGATTTTCTTGTTGATTTTCGCATGAAATGCTTCTCATTTTGCTATAATCAAGATCTTGTAAACTTGATCCACCTTTTGAAATATCCTGCTTTGAAGACTCACTTTGTCCATAAGAGTATAAACTAGGGTTCATAGCATATTCTTCACCACCACTCAAACCTAATGGCTCATTAGTTTGAATTGTGTTTGTTCCATTAAAAAACAAATTGAATGGATTAAAGCTAGGGTTAATATTCCCTAAGGGGTTATAAGGGTAATTCCCCAAGTTACCAAATGAATTATTGGTGTTCATAATTTGCAACATATTTTGCAACAATTGCATTTTGGCTAGGTGGGTAATATCTGGTTGTAAACCAAGAGGGTTGTTGCTAAAAGTGTTGCCTATATTTGACATGCCAAGTAAGTTTGAAAGACTCATGAGGTGATTGTAATCAGTTCTTGGCTTGTGAGTTTCAGGATCAATTCCCATCTTGAGAAGCTTTTTCCTTATGTTTGTGTTCCAATAATTCTTTATCTCATTATCTGTTCGTCCTGGTAGATGAGCTGCAATCTTCGACCACCTACAAGACAAATAAAAAAAAAATCACATTATTTATAGCTCTTGAATAAATAAAGCTACTAAAAATAGTTGAAATATTGACGAAAATCAAATGTAGGAAGAAATTGGTCATCGAAAGTTGGCGTCTCTAACACTTAGTGATGGAATTATAGATGGATTTATTTTTTTCGTCTCTGAAATTCCGTCGTTATTTCAAATTTTTCTACATAAGAAAAAACAAGTTAAGAAATATACTTGTTTCCAAGTACTGAATGAAGGTTGATGATAACTCTTTCCTCTTCATCAGTGAATTTCCCTCTCTTGATATCAGGCCTCAAATAATTTGTCCACCTTAACCTACAACTCTTCCCACACCTATTCAAACCAGCACGCTTTGAAAGTGTTCCCCAATTTCCATGGCCATGTTTGTTGATGTAATCAATCAGCTTCTCATCTTCTTCTTGTGTCCATGGCCCTTTCTTTACACCAATCTCATCACAACATGGTGACCTACCCATAATATTATTGCACAATGAATTAATGTTCCAAGACAAAACTATAGGTTATAGGAAACTTAGCATAGGTTCCAATATTATGTGGGATTTTATAGGTGTAGTGTGATATGTAAAATCAAAGTATGCCATCATTTTTGCTATTATTTTTTTCTTCAAGAAATTAACACGTATGAGCTGACATTTGAGGAAGAAGTGTCAAAGAAGCAACCTAGCTAGTTAGAGACTATTTTGGCATTTTTCAGCAAGGAGAGAATTTTTTTTTGTCACAAAAATATTACTATGAAATTTAGTATTACTGGATTAGGTAGTGTGTGTGTCGTTTAATTAAGCATAAAGGTAAGTTCATTGAAATTGTTGAAGTGTGTGCTAGCATATATGGTTTGAAAGGCTTAAAGTACTAGTTTGAATTTCATTATAGTTAATTAATATATTGTGACTTTGACCAATAATGTTTTCCTCAACATTATTTGAAGATTTTCGATGCAATCGAGACATGCATGATTATGAGAGTAGCAAAAACAGAACTGCATGCCCATGAACAAACGTACGTAGGATGTTGCAGGGTGTGACGCAGAATTTAATTATGAAAAGGAAAACTAAATAAATTTCTAACTCTGAAATAATGCTGGTTGTTCAATTATTTTCAATTTGTTTTTCGTTAAATTTTAAATAAAAGTTTACGACTACGATCTAAATTAAAACATCAAGACCGTTGTCGTAACGATCACGATCATCAACTATATTTGCCATATTTTATAACGGTTTTGAGCTAGTCCAAGGCCCAATCTCTTGCGACCTCACAAGTCACAACCCTCTTCTGAAGCACACTCAACCCGAAGACCAATCCACCTGGCATAAGATTCCTGAAATATGTAACGCCTCAACAAGTTCAATGCCCTCCACCGACCACCACAACACACCATTGAAGGGCGCCTTTTGTAGCGTTCCTCCCTTTACGCCTGAAACAGCTCCTTCCTAGGATTGTATAAATAATCCTTCTAACGACAATGTATAAATAATCCTTCTAACGACAATGCAAGGTACACAATTTCTCCACTCTTAAGCCTCACACTCTTTGCTAACTTACTAACTTAGACGTCAGAGTGCTCCAATCCAGATAACTTTCTCGGTCTATCCAAATCAATAATGACTTTCTTTCATATCATAGATCGACCGTGTGTGACCATAATTGTCACCCCAATTTAAAACCTTGCTTTTCATAATTAAAATGATAGATTACCAAGCCATACGTACCTTCCGCATAGGTTCTTCTGCATCAGGTTCTACAATTTTAATTAAATGAATAAACCTGCAAGCAACATTAATAATTGCACCACTTGATTATCATTTGTTAATCATCTTAGTTTAAGACCTCAGAATTAGTCACTCTACTTTCTGGTATAGATTTTTATGGCCAACCTTAATATTCAAAGATTTGGTGAATAAAGATTTAAAAAGAAATTCTGAGTTGCTTGTTTTCTCATCAATGGTGTCATCAACTTTGTCATTTTCTTTTTATTTGCATGCTTCCCAATACATTGTTATTACCAACCAAACTCTGCATCATTGATAATTCTCTCAAGCATTAAGCAGTCTCCACCTGCTCCCAATCGATCAATGTTGTCTTCATTGTAGGGTTAATCTTAATCACATCTTTTTCATTCACAATTCTCAGACGCCAACACAGTCTTTCCTCCTATGTAACATCCCATAGAGCAAACTTTTTGGTAGCAATTTAGAGTCAAAGACAATATTATAACATTATTAAAATGAAGAACTAAGATTCTCACGCAATCTAGGGGTGTTATAGTTGTGTGGTAGGAAAGATAGAGACAAAAGAAGCTAATTTTTAATAGATCATGAGATGAATTTAATTACCATTCAATACTGTATCAAAATTTAGAGAATTTAAATTACTATACATTTTTAAATTGGGTTAAATATGTTTTTGGTCCCTACAAATATATCAATTTTTCGTTTTAGTCCTTCTAAAATTTTCCTACCACTTTTAATCCCTATCAATTTTTCAATCTCCATTTTTGATTCCTATTTTTAATTCAAATCATGTGTATCATTTGTATTTTTTAATGAAATTATGCAGGAATGTTTAGAATATTGCAAAAATTTCTAAAAAAAAAAATAGAATTATTCAACAAATGATGAATTAAATATGAATTTTTAACCGCAAAAAATATATAATTCATGTTTCGATAAAAAATTATTAATTGTGGAATGTACTAGAGTATAAAATATTCAAAAATATTTTATTGTGATTTCATGGATGGAAAAAACATAATATAATATAAAATAATGTACTAGAGTATTTCATTTGGTTTGGTTGTCTATGTAATAACATTTGTGAACCGAAAACTATTATCATGGATGGAATAGTTGTGGAATCATTAATCAAACATTAGTCTTATATATGAATAATTATGTATTGTGATTGTGCATTAACTCAATTGAAACCAAATTCAACATTATTGTACGTGGATATTCATGTATCGAGGAACTGCAAAACAATCCATGCAGACACATCACACACAAACTAGGAAAAAAACCTGAATATCACAATTTGTTACAGATACAAATAACATCGTGACACGTATATGACTTTATTTATTTTTATTATCTTAAGTCTATTGTTTGACATTTTGATCACAATTAGATAATTTTGACCTCTCAAAAGTAACACAACTCAAGGTTTTATATGCTCTCCAAAGAAGGTGTGACATCATTAGCTAAAATATTTCTCAATCGGAAACTATGAATTGGTGAAATGTGTCGGCAATATTTCAACCTCTTACCTCATTTGCTTTTCAATATTTTTTTTACACCTTTTCGGATAACCAACCTGAATATCATATGTAGTACTCAACAAAACATAAGTCAAAAGGCATCATGGTAATATTGAAAACAAGAAGCAAAATAACTTAGAGTGTAGACTCTACCAAACACCTTATAGGAAATTTTAAACCATTTTACTTATCAAACATGTTCAATAGTATAATACATTATGATATCTTGACGTTAATTCGCTCTCTTAAATCATTTTTCTACACTTTATCTCAAGTGTTTAATTTCGATATACATCAACGATTAATATGGATAATTTGGTAAAAACATAATTCTTGTTCTTTTTCAATATTTATATATATCTTTTAAAATGCATGAAATATGAGTATCTTTGATTGTGTGTGCTCCTTATGGAATGGATGTAATGTTGTAAGGGAATTGGGTGAGATCAACCAATTTGCTATTTTTTTTTAGGGTTAATAGGTATTTACTCCCCTGTAATATAAGTCATTTCTAGTTTTCCCTCCTGTAAAATATTTTTTTTGATTTACCCCCCTGTAAAATATTTTTGTTTTAATTTACCCCCCTAATAGGCCAAACAAAAACGAAAAATTCTTGAAGAAAAAAAAATTGGTTTTTGTTTGGCCTATTAGGGGGGTAAATCAAAACAAAAATATTTTACAGGGGGGTGAATCAAAAAAAATATTTTACAGGGGGGAAAACCGGAAATGACCTATATTACAGGGAGGTAAAGACCTATTAACCTTTTTTTTATCTTGTTCATTTTTGTTTAAATGTATCTGCGATCTCTTCTATTTTAAGCATGGATGTTAATGGAGTAGTTTTTTAAAAAAAAAAAACTTATATAGCTGAATTAATTTTCTTATTTGATATTTTGAAATGAAAAAAATTAGCAAATTAGTATGAACAAATTGTAAAAGTTAAAGCTTCATGATATTAGACAAGAATTAAAGTTACGGATTTTAGCGGATTGCACACCAGAATAGTTCTTGCATGAGCACAACTCCAAATTTAAATCATTTCAATAAATAATAATTTTTTTTGAAGAATATAAATAATAATAAAATTGATCTTTTAACTTTTTTTATTTATTTATATGTACATATGCCTAAATAGTTTAAAGCCTCCTTCTTTTCACAGTGTCTCCTTCTCTTCACATCTTATAAGTTTCTCGTGCTCCTATGCAATTCGGATTATATAATCCAAACGACATAAACACCACATAAAAAACTCTGAAACCCGTTAAAATATTTCGGATTTTAGAATCTGAATAGGTGATGACATGTTGTCATATGGTGTTTTTCAGTTAATTTTTATGTTTTTAAGTTTAGTGTTTAGCAGTTTTGGACAGCTGGAAGCAGAAAAGCACAAAAAACAAAGAGACCCGGAAAACCAAAATCGACCACGATTTTGAGCCTTTTAATTCGACAAAAATCGGGGCACGATTTCTAAAAATCGGGGCACGATTTCTAAAAATCGGGGCACGATTTTTACGTTATAGAAACTAATTCTATAAAAGCCAGATGTGTTTCTAGGCCAAGGGTTCTAATTTTTGGGAGATTGAAGACACATTTGGAGTCCATGATTGTAGATTTCGTGGTGGCTTGCCATCCAACTCATAGTCAATCCCAAATTCACGTGATGTTTTCTTTTAATCCAGTTATTCGTGCATTAACCATGAGTAGCTAAGTTTCAATTGGTTAGATCTCAGATGATTTTGTTCTAGCTTTTTGGTCATGTAATCTGTAAACTCTACATCAGTTATAATTACAATTCTAGTTTATTCAGTATGATTTGTTGCTTAATGATTTTATGATTCTGACCAAATATAATTTGATCTTACAGACCATATGACTGTTAACCACAACTTATGACTTAGACATAATTATACTGTTCAACTTAACGGGCAATTTAGGGATAGAACGTTGTTAAATTGTGATTTCTAATTAACGGGTAATTATGGGTTCACCTAAGGGATTAAAGGATTGTAATTATAAAATAGGGTTTCGAGTCAAGGGATTGATATAGGCTACTGTGTTAATTATCGTAAACTAGAGGAACAATTAAACGATGTAGGTACATATTACCAATTCGTGATGAACAGATGATTACTATAAATTGATTACTAGTTTTATAATTAATCTTTTATTTATTTTGATTTGCAAACCAAACCAATTGCCTCACCCCCGC
>Ga0228711_1000638_pt1 | contig 45181 bp, 21 predicted proteins | sample MedpolnodulmetaG_2_FD_177996 | JGI IMG/M metagenome (GOLD analysis project Ga0228711, IMG submission 177996) | Root nodule microbial communities from Medicago polymorpha collected in Santa Monica, California, United States - brown nodules | ecosystem: Host-associated > Plants > Roots > Nodule...
AAAACCGTAGGAAATTTTAATCAATTCTGTCTGAATTTCGTAGGAATTTAAATTCAATTCCGTCTGAAAACCGTAGGAAATTTTAACACAATTCCGTCTGAAATCCGTAGGAATCTAAATTCAATTCTGTCTGAAAACCGTAGGAAATTAAATTAAATTCCGTCCGAAATCCGTTCGAAGTTAATCCAATATCCCACAAACATGTTTGTGTGAAAACCGTACGAAATCCGTCTGAAATATATTTCGGACGGAATTTGGGACGAAAATACAATTTGCGATGCGGTTTTTTCGGACAACGCCCTATCTGTCCGAATTCTGTCCGAAAATGGATTTTCGTCCCAAATCCGTGGGAAATGTCCGTAAATTCCGTCCCAAATCCGTCTGAAATTCTGTCCGAAAATGACCTTTTTTTAGTAGTGTCTATTTCCTTTATGCTCTTTTTATTTGTCAGCCCCTTTTGCATTTTGTATAACTTTTATTGTTGTTTGAATGAATGAATAGTTGATGCTCGAGGGTTATCAGTGGATGGATGAGGTTGGCCAATTCAAATCGGTTGAATCGAATAATAGTCACAAATTCAATAGTTTTCTAATGACCAATTTTTAATGGTTTAAATTGCATCTGAACTTGGAACTCACAATTACAATTGAAGATAGAATAGGTTTCGAATAATTTCATGCTACTTATACACAGGAAAATATTACGGATCTACTACATGACATTATTAGTTATGGTACTGTCATATCTTCTCATAAATTTGAACTCATCTCCTTTCATCTACTCATCATGCTTTTAATTTATATCATGTTTCATTCAAGAATAAGCTTCAATGAAGCATACACTAAAGGTGCAAGAAATTGCGCTTATCTTTTTAAGATGAGACTGAAATACTTATTACTATGAATTTGATTCCACTCTTATTATCACAAGAATTGTCAAAGCATGCATTTTTTTTTAATTGTCTATTGTGATAACGTGTTGCAGTTTGGCAAGAGATTGGCACCAATTTTGCAAGCAAATAAACTACAGGAAAGATTGTTATTTAGTTGGGTACATAGCTAGGATGAAAAATAATGAAGTTGTCTATTTTAAAGTTGTTTCAAAATATGAATTGCAAAAGGCTTATGTATAATTGTGCCTATGTTAATACCATTAGTATTGGACAATTTGTTTTTATTCTAATGAAATCTTGCAAATTAAGCATTCTTTTTATTTTTTTAAAGGTTTTTTAAATTCAAATTATATTATAACATTAAATAGTATAAAAATATTGTATAAAGTTCATGAATGATGATGTAGTGGATGATGTTCATACTATCAACTTTCTCAACACAATTATTATTCTGAATCTTCCAAATCATAAGTTGAGATTAAAAGTGAGTGTCATTTATGCTATTAAGAAATATGGATAATTTTTTTTTAGAATTATGCAATGGAACAAGGTTGATTATAACAAGGATTACAAAATATGTGTTTTTGAAGGAAACGAGTTATCCGAAAAATAATGTGGGTGACAATGTTTTTAAACCCATGTTATCTCTCACACCTTCTGACTTAAGAATTCCTTTTAAGTTTTAAAAAAGACAATTTATCTTAACTGTTTCATTTGCAAATACTATTAATAAGAGTTAAGGGCAATATCTTAAACATGTTGGAATATGTCTATCAATGTCTGTGATTTTACACGGTTAATTATACATTGCAATTTTACGAGTTACTTCAAGTGAATGGTTGAAGATATTGATAACTGATTAAAATGTGGTCTATAGAGAATTATTTCGTAACTTATGATAGCTAAAATTTTCTTCAACTCATTCTCAAAAAACATGAATATTTATCGATAAGAAATACAATTCCAAAAAGATACTACTGTAATTTTAATATAATATAATTTTTTTTTATCAATTATTGAACATCATGGAAATCTACAAATAACTTATCGATTTGTATTAAAATTTATAGGACCAGTGCATTAATTTCGCTTTTCAATATATATTCACGACACGATTCTTCAATTAATTACACCTCATCAGCAAACTTCTAAAAGGCCCCGTTTCTTATCCCAATTTTTCCACTTCCCATAAACTTTAATTTTCTCTTACACTTATCATTTTTGGTTCTTAAATATTGGTTTAAACAATGATTTCTATGAGTTGAAATTACATAATTAAATTATGTAATTTCAAATCATTTTAATGTATTTTTTTAATTATTCTAGCTCATTTGGGTCATCAATCTAGTAGATACAAAAAGTTTACTAATGGTAGTAGCCTGGAATTAGAGAAACGAAATGCGCATTTAGGTGTGAAACTTAGTTTCATTACTTAGTAAGAGTTACACTTTATGTATTAAAAACGTACATCATCAGTGAAATATCGGACTTATATAATGGGGAATAGGTTTCAAACTTGAAAGGATCACTTAAAATTGTTAGTTTGTTATTCTTTAAAAAAAACTACAACTAACTCATTGAGAGTGATCATATACTCCAATACATTAGAAACTGAGAAAATAGGAAGAAACTTCTATGTGTGTGATGTTGTAAACCTTATTCATTAAAGGCTAAAATATGATACTCGTCCCTGTAAATATGTCTCGTTTAAGTTTTGGTTCCTGTAAAAAAAAAATTGTTTTTGGTCCCTGCAAAATTTTTTGTTTTTTAAAATAGTCCCTCCAGGGACTATTTTTAGAAACAAAATTTTTTGTAGGGACCTGTTTAAAAAAACAAAATATGTTGCAGGGACCAAAAACTACAAAATGGGTCTAGTTATCATGTGCCACGTATGCAAAGCATCACAAAAATGGGGTCAGAGACTATTTTAAAAAACAAAAAATTTTGCAGGGACCAAAAACATTTTTTTTTTACAGGGACCAAAACTTAAACAAGGCATATTTGCAGGAACGAGTGCAATATTTAAGCCTTCATTAAAAAAATATTTTTGCATATAGTGACATTTTTTCCAGCCCGTGTCAACCATCTAGTTTCTAGGGGAAAGATACCATAATAATTTGGAGTTTAATCTGAGTTAAGTAAAGTCTAAGTAATAACTATTTTCATCAGAATTGAATTTAGGTTTTAATGAACGATTCGTTTTAGAGAGATCTCATTAACCACTCGAGCCTAATCATTTGATTGTATAATGACTCTTTTATCACGATTGAAAGTAAGTAGATATATTATGTTAAAACAAAATCAAATATATAATAAAGATGACTTATAAAATTGTTAGGATAATTCTTTTTGTTTTTAGAAAATGAGACATGAACTAAGAACGTAAACTAAGTTATACAAAGACGTCCGATGAGAATACAAACAAATATTGGTCCTCCAAAAGAATCATGATATCAAATTTAGTCTAGTAGCATTCAATTTATTCAATATACCTTTTCAAGAAGAAATTTGAGTGTACATTGATATTTTATTAAGGAAAGAGAGTTTATTAGTTTTTTTTGGTTACAAAAAAATAAATAAAAAATAATCATTATTATTTACATTTTTTTACTAAATACTGTAAGTATTATTTACAAGAAACATCAAAATCGGAGCTATAAACATTTGGGCGACAGTTACGACCCGGACGGAAAAAGTTCTGATGTGATAAACCCGTGAAACCCTAAAATCCCAGAAAAAATCAATCGAAGCTTTAACGACGGAGTTGATGGCGGAGTCACCGACCACGATTCTCCCGGTGGAACTGATGATCGAAATCCTGGCTAGAGTTGACTCAAACAATCCACTGCAATTGAGGTCAGTATGCAAGTGGTGGAAATCGCTTGTTGTTGATGATCAATTCATGAAGAAGCACCTTCACAAATCGCTCTCCGACATCACCGATCTACTTTCCACGGCCACGGAACACTACAAATCCTTCGATACGCATCAGATTCCCGACCAGCTTCAAGAAGAAGAAGAAGAAGAAGAAGAAGAAGAAGATGATGATGATGATCATGATGAAGAGGTTGACGAAGAAGAAGCAGCGAAACGAGCGAGGATGAATAGGTTGGCTGAGTTGGATAATTTGTTGGTGGCTGTTCGGTCTATCAAAAGGGAATTGGAAATTATCAAAGTTGATACGCTGGCTATGAAGGATAGAATGAAGTGTCTCGAAAGTTTTCTGAAAATTTATCTCAAATCAGCAACATCTTCATCTTCTCAGCTATGAATATGATTATCAATGGTTTTGTTTTGCTTTTAATCTCTTTTGAAATGCTGCAACTTCTGGTTTATTATTATTTATATTGTTGCTTTTTGTTTTAAATTAATCTGAAATCACGATGAAGGAATGTTGGAGTAAGAATTAGTTTGTGATTTTGATGCTATAGTTTGTGGGTGACTGATATTGTTCTTGGTTCAAATCTTTGTAAATGAATGGGTTAGTTAGTTGAATTGAATGTGAAGAACTGAAAAAGAATAAGAATGCTTCATTGACCTCATACATTGTCTTCTTGCTATGGGAACTGCAAAAAACGATTCTTTCTATATTTTAATCTTCTATGTCAGTAGTATGTCATTTTTATTAGTTTTCCATTCATTGATGATTGATGTAAGGTTTTTGCTGATAATAACTTGTACTTTGGATATGTTCTCCTTTATTGACTTGTCTGAGCTTATTTAGTAGTATAAGTTTTTTGAAACCGGTTAGAACTTAGAAGAGCTTATGTAAACAACTTATGATTATTTTCGTAAAGCTTTTTTGACTTAAATTGACAAGTTCTCGAATAGAATTTATAAAAATAGTTTGTAGAATATACAAAAAGTCAAAAACATTATGACAAATGTTAATATGAGCTCATTTAACTTTATTTTTTCGTTTTCTATAAAAATAACTGATTTAAGCTTATGATAAGTTCATGTACTAAGCGCTACGTATAAATTCTTTCTTTATCCAAACATGCCCTTGTGTGTTTACTTCTTCAACTTTTAGCTTAATCTCACTTTTATTTTTTATTCATAATTTTTGTTTTTTTTAGCTTAATCTCACTTTTATTTTTTATTCATAATTTTTGTTTCTTGTGCAATAAACTCCTCTTCATTTTCCTTTAATTTCCCCCATTTTTAGTCCCCTGAGTGATGAGTATCCTGGGTTTAAGATTTGAGTCTCCAAAATTGTAAATGTAATATTGTCTATATTATACGTAGATGTCGGGATTCGAACACCGAATCTCACTTGTTCACGTTAAAAAAGTAAATTTTTAATTCTTAAACTATTTACCATAAAAAATTATGCAATTGAAAAGTGACGAGCTAAAGTTGCATAATTGTGCAACCACCGAAGTGGATACCTTGATGGATCTTAGTTTGTCCGGTAAATTGGGTCTTATATAACAATATATAAAGGTAAATTGGATACCCCTTTTTAGTTTGTCCGGTAAATTGGATACCCATTTTTGGATTGATTTTTTTTTTCTTTCAAATTTACCATTCATTCAACCTAATTATTCTTTTTATAATATTATTAAATTATTAATTAAAAAAATGTCATTAAAATATGAACAATCCCACTATAATATAAATTTAAATTATTTATTAATAAATAGTTATGTCTCATTAATACAAGAAAACAACTACAATAGAAACAATATTGAATATGATTAAAAAACTTATTTTAATTTTATTTGCAAGAAATATTTGATATACCAAAATTGTTCTCTCTTTCAACATAGCGCAAATGCAATATATAAAAGATTGAGATAAATATGTACAATATCACAACTATATACTTTTAAAATCAAATAACATAACCACATTTTTTATAAGAAATACAAGACAAATGAGGTGAGTTATCCCCATTCTACTGAATTATCTTGGTATGGAAAAGTCAAAATCAAACTCATAATCATTCACTTAAGGAGTTCAAAAATCTCACCACTTAAATCAATTTAGTTTTTATTTTTATAGATAAAAAAAATGACAAATAATCATTGAAATTCACACACAAGTGGAGGGAATTGAGGTTCGAAAATCTATCGTGACGTTCAATCAAGCAATTTCGATATTTTTACCCAATTGATTTAGGATTTATGTACTTATTACATTATTTTATTAAATCAGTACAAATATATTTTTTGATAGAGTAAATAAATATAAAGTTCACGTGAGTTTATCTCAGTTGGTAGATATATTACATAACATATTCAGTGGTAGGGTTTGAACGCGAAGACACCCTCTAAATAAATATTAAGCTATTTTATGTCAAAAACAAATATTAAGCAATTTGACAAAAAATAATAATAAATATAAATATAAATTTCATTTCCCCTAAAAAAAATAAAATTTATCATTTACATTTACATTTTTAAATTAGAATTCAGAAGCATTTACATTCGGATCTCCAAATTGAAAGGGTGACAGAAACCGACCCGAATGGAACACAATCTGATTCTGATCTGATAAATCCCTAAAATCCTAAAAAGAGGGAAAATCGAAAGCTTAACGATAGTATGATGATGGCGGAGTCACCAAAGATGTCAGTTCTCCCAGAAGAACTGATAATCGAAATCATTTCTAGAGTTGATTCAAGGAATACTCTGCAACTTAGGCCCGTTTGCAAACGATGGAATTCGCTTATTACTGATCCTGAATTCGCTTATTACGATGAAATTGTCCACGTTGATATGCAAACCCAGTCCCAAGCCCTGGAGGATATAATGAAGTGTTTTCGAAGCTTTGTAAGGATTTATCTCAAGTCATAAACAGCTTCATCTTCATCATTTTAACTCTGTTTTTGTCTTTTTTTTTACTCTTTTGAAATGTTGCAACTACTGTTTATCTGATTATTTTATATGGTTGCTTCTTTTTGTTTTGATTTAATCTGAAACTACAATGAAGGAATGTTAGTGATTTTGATGCTATCGGGTTTGTGTTCAGGGATTGTTCTTGCTCAAATCGTTGTAAATGAATGGATTAGTTAGTTGAATTGAATGTGAACCACTGAACAAATAATGCTTCTTTAACCTGATAATACACTGGCTTCTTCTTGTTGGAACACCAGAACCGGTTCTTGCTATATTTTAATGGGAATTGTAAAATAATTTGCAGTTGTGATAATATTTCAATCTTCCATGTTAGTATGTCATTTTTATTAGTTTTTCATTGATGTAATGTTTTTATATAACAATAACTTGTACTTATTTCTTATGTGTGTTTACTTCTTCAACTTCTAGGCTTAATCTCACTTTTGTTTTGATTCGTAATGCTTGTTCCTTGTGCAATAAACCCCTATTTCTTTTCCTTTATTTTCCCCCATTTTCAGTCCCCTAAGTAATGAGTATCATGGTTTTAAGATTTGACTCTCCCAAACATTGTAAATGTGTACAATTGAAAGATGAATGTAAAAGTTGCATACTCAAGAAAATTGAATGACTAAAATTGGAGAAAAATTAAAAATAAATTAATAAATCAGGGTTTATTGCACAGTGGAGAAACATTAGGGAACAAATTGTCCAATTTAAAAGTGAGAAGCTAAAATCGCATAATTGTATCTACTTGGGAGATTTCAAGTTGAATTAAGCATAGTTTTTTTACGCCATTGAAGGCTTTGTTTTTAAACTTTGATCATTGTTGTATACAATGATAGTAGCACATCAACTTGATTGGCTTCCTTCATAGACTTTGCTGACAATAACTGCAATTAGTAACATTGGTAAATTGTCATGCGAAGGTAGCAAATGTTTATTCAATAGTAAGATTTTATTCAATATTGTTGAAATCTTGACTCAATCACCATCAGAGGGTAAAACATTAGAAATGAAACAATGTAACTATCTGTCAGATGGAAGAGGAAAATATTATAATTGAAGCAATGTAACAAATATTTAACGAAACAGGAAGAAAAAAAATACGGGAGCATACTTTGGAGACCAAAACGTAACAAATGACACTTGTGGAGGTAAAATGAAAACTATAAATTAATTAAAGGACCAAACGTTAAATTAAGGCAAAGATTTTTTTTTTTTTTTTGTAAAGAATTAAGCCAAAGGCTTAATATGTATTTTAATTCATTGGTTCAAATTTAGGAAATGACAAATTAATTCTTGAGAATGAAGATCATCGGTCAATTTATTTCGTTAAAAATGTTAATTTGGCAAGTGTTTATTGCAATTTAAGAGTTCATTGCTGGCTGTTACATGGAAAGACCTGATAGTTCAGTATTTGCATACACATGATCCGAAGACCAGTAAACCTACAACATTCATCTTTATTTCAACTTTTTCCTTCATAAAAACAAATCTTTATTTTAACTTTCAATCATTTGATTTATTTTCTAACGGTCTAGATTTGTTTGACCGTATAAATTTAGAATTCGTTCCCTTATTTTAAGGATTTTTTTACTTCAAAATTTAGATACACGCCCTTTAATTTTTGTGTGCTCTACTTCAAAATTTGGATGTCAAATATAATGCCCTTTAAATTTTATGTGCTCTTTCAAAATGTGTTTAAGTTGTAGAAAATAAAAGAGATAGAGATAAATGTATCCCATATTACATATACGTGTCTATATTTTGATATTGAAATCAAACAACGAAGTTGTAAACCCACTTGGGCCACTGGTGGTCTTGGCTTGAAACTTGAATAAATACTCTTTTTAAGGTTTCAAGTTCAATTCTCTACGTTGTTAATTTAACAAGGTAACTAAGAAAAAATCACCACGTACCATTTAACAACGAGGTAACCAAGAAAAAAATAATGAAGTTGCATCTTTTTATAAAAATTACGAGGAACTCTTTGTTTTGAAATGGAGACAGTAGCATTAAGTTTATGCTATGTAATTTACGAAATTTGAGAGTCAATTGGTTCTTTTTAAGCAAAGAGTGTTTATTGGTTTAAAACATAAATCATATTATTATTTACTATTTTTTTAACCATGTTATATCTACGAAATATACTGAGGTTTGGTAGCTCAACATGTTTAAACAAAGTGTTAAATATTTTTTTTTAGAAAGGGATAAGTGTTAAATAGGTGAATTTCATATGCTCAAACTCAAACAAAAGAGTTAGTTTTAACTTAACATTTACCATTAAAAAATGGTAGGAAATATAATTGTTGTTTAGAAGTCACTAATCTTTGTTGATTGTCGAGAAAACTTGTAAGACAGAGTTTTCCACTTATAATAAAAAAAAATCATAGATCGAGACATCAATAATGTAGGTCTAAATTCCTTACCACTATGACTAATCATGTTTGTATTCTACCTATGAAGCCCAAATACATAATACGATACGACACCGATACGTTGATACAGGAAAATTTTAAAATTAAAGATACGATACGGCTGTGATACTTCAATAAAAAATTAAATTTAAACTACATATTAAAACTCAAAATACAAAATATGGACTAAAATTCAAAAGCAACAAAATTGGCGCAAAACCTAGACCAAACAAACATAGAAAAACGATAAGGCACAACAATGAAATTGTCTTCACACAACAATCAACAATAACATGATTCTAAAAAAAACAGAGATACAAAACAAACGACGACAACGATAAAAATATAAATGTAAGTAATGTTGATAATAAAGAAAGCGACAATTACTCAATTACATATATAATATATACTAAATAGAAAACATCATTAACCCGCACATATCACTTTTCCACCGCCTATCCCTCGTATCCTAGATGTATCTGAAAAGTATCAGATAATTGTATTTAAAAAATAAATAAAAAATAATCTTTGGATACTCTCCTGATACGTATCGGGAAGTATCAGACAGATATCAGTGCAAGATACACAGGGGATACGGTACGTCATTCATTTTGAAGTATTGGGTTGCTGAGTATTCTACTATATTTTTTTACTAAATAAATATTATAGATTTTTTTTTGTTGAAAAGAAATACTTATTCATACATATTTTTAAGGGAAAAGGTGAATTATTTTGAGAGTTATTTACATTTCAAATAAAACGATTAGAATTCCGAAGTTCCGTCAACAAAAAAAATAAAATTGGAGCCTAAATCGAAAACGCTCACATTCCGACCCGAACGGAAATGAATCCCTAAAATCCCAAAAATTGAACGACGGCGCTAATGGCGGAAGTCACGACGGAGTCACTGAACACGATTCTCCCGGAGGAGTTGATGATCGAAATCCTTTCTAGAGTTGATTCAAGCAATCCTCAGGAATTAAGGTGTGTTTGCAAGTTGTGGAAATCACTAGTTTTTGATACTCAATTCCTGGAGAATCACCTTCCAAGATCGTTCACTGAAATCACCGTTCTACTTGTTAAGGCCTTTGATAAATTAAAATCTTTCAAGTCGCTTCAAGAAGAAGAAGATGACGAAGAAGAAGAAGAAGATGAAGAAGAAGACAATGCTGCTGCTGAAGGAGAAGACAGTGATGATGATGATGAAGAAGACGATGGCGATGAGGATGATGATGATGACGACGACGATGATCTAGAAGGAGAGGATGTTGAAGAGGAAGAACCAGTCATGATTGTAATTGATAAGATACGCCAAGAGAAGGAGGTAGCTCCGTTGGATAATCTTTTGAAGATTTTGAAGTATTTGAAAGGGAAATTTGAAACTATCAGAGATGACATTCAAGCTGTGGAGGATAGAGTCAAGTGTCTCCAAAATTTTCTGCTGGTTTATCTCAACTTCAAGTCAGCAAAATCTTCATCTTCTCAGTTATGATTATCCATTTTGCTTTTAATCTCTTTTGAAATGTTGCAACTTCTCGTTTATTAGATTATCATTTTGCTTCAGCTTAAAATGAATGGATTAGTGATTTTGATGTCATTGTTTGTGTTTAGTTGAATGTGAATAATTGAACAACTATGCTTCTTGTTGTAACTTGTAACAACAGAATCGATATTTTCTGTATTTTAATGGGAATTGTAAAGTACTATTTGCAGTTGAGGTAGAATTTCAATATGTCATTTTTATTAGTTTTTCTTTTTCAGTTGAAGTACTATTTTCTGTATGCGTTTGCTTCTTCAGCTTCTGCCTAGTAATTTTTACAGAGCTACATAGACATTGGAAAGTGGATACATTAAATCATCTACCAAAGATTCACCTTTTCATTCACTCACATGCCTTGTCGTTCTCTTTTCTTTCTTTCATTCTTGTTTATTTCAAATTCACATGGTTTCTACATTTTAATCTGAAAAATCATATTAGTTTGCGATTGTATGAGAGGTTTAGCCATATGATATATTCATAGTTGGGTTCAGGTTTTTAACTAGTTTCACAAACAAGGTCAATTATGTTTCTTTCTCTAAAGGCTTAATTGCACTTTTGGCCCCCTATGTTTCAAGAAGTTGCGATTTTGGCCCCCTAACTCATTAAAATACAAAACAGCCTCCTATGTATTGGATCTTTGGCAGTTTTGGCCCCCTAGACCAATTTTGACTCGGTCAACGCTGACGTGGCACTTCAAATCCGCCACGTGTGCATTGCTTTGAAGTGCCACGTCAGCGTTGACCGACTCAAAATTGGTCTAGGGGGCAAAAACTGCCAAAGATCCAATACATAGGGGGCTGTTTTGTATTTTAATTAGTTAGGGGGCCAAAATCGCAACTTCTTGAAACATAGGGGGCCAAAATCGCAATTAAGCCTTCTCTAAACGGAGTCAAGACTAATTTTTTCTAATTTTTTGGTTAGGCTTAATCTGACTTTTATTTTGATTCATACTAATGTTTTTCCTTGTAGAATAAACCCCTCTTTATATTTCTTTTTAATTAGTCCCTATTTTTAGTCCCCTAAGTAATGGCATGAGTAATCAGTATCATGGTTTTAAGATTTGAGTTTTTAATATAAGGCCTAAACACCTTTTTGGTCCCTTATTAAAAAAAGAACATGTAGATAGATCCTTTTATTTGTTTAATTGGTATCCTATTCATCATCTTAATGCGAATTTATGGTTTTTAAGTACAAGATCCATGTGAATTTGTGTTGGTCCCACCCTCTGTATCATTGTTCAACTATTTCATAAAGGTAAAGGAAGATGATGAGGAACCTCTACATTTTGCTTGTTCACTCAGATGGAGAAGAAAATTGGTTGAAATCTCTAATTTCGGGTGAAGGATTTGAGGATATATGGGTTCCAATGAACCTTAATTTTGATTTACAGGGGAATCGATATAGCGGGAAGAATGAGATATTAACTTACATGCCACATACGTTGCGGTTAATATGATACCAATTAAACAAATTAAAGAATCTATTTGCACCTTTTTTTAAATAAGGGACAAATGTGAACCCTAAAATAAAGATAAAGGATAAAAAAATGTTTAATCCTTAATATAAATAGTGAGTGCAAAAAAGTTCAACGGTGAAATTTATAACACATGAGAGAAAAAATTGAGAGAATATTTTTTCATTATCTATCTAGTACTTTACATGTGATCAAATTAATTAATTCTTAATTGAATGTAATGTGAGTAAATCAAAGTTCAAATTCTGATGGGAAGAGGTACTAATATTTTAGTGTCTGACACACCTTAAATAGGATTACCTTACAATAAGAATATAAAGCCCTCTAGAATCCCCTCACTTATTCTAAGAATATTTTACATCAAAATTTGGATGTCGAATATTTTTTTTCGTCAAATATAATGTCTTTTAATATTTGCTTGCTCACTCAATATATTTTGAAGTTGTAGAAAAGATAAAAAAAAACAAAAGATATAGATAAACATGAATTTAGATCACCTGTTGTCCTTACCCATTTTGCACTCTGTGCTATCTATTTTATGTCTCTATCTCTGTCATCCACCCCCTTTCTTCAATCATAAGACCAACTTCAATGGAGGTGTCTCAAATTTGAAGACTTGGTACCTATGAGGTACCCCATTGGGTTTAAATGCTTATTCTATCTAGTTAAAATGCTTATCTTAAATATAAGTTGGGTTAGAATCCAACCGGATAAAACTTAAAAATCATTTCTTGGTTTACCCCTATAAAATATAATGTAGAATATAAAATTTTAAATATAAAAAAAATATAATTTAAAAAATTGATAATAAATCAAAAATATTAATAATTAAATTTTAAACATATGTATGATTTTGTTACAAAGATAGTTTTGTCACACACACATATGTATGTATATATAGAGAGAGAAACACACATCATACATTTATATATACACACACAGAGACACACACATCATACATTTATTGACCTTATCTAGATTATATAATAGAATTGTTAAGTTTACCCATGATTTTTTTTTAAAAAAAATAAACAAATTGTTTATTTAATATTGTCAATGATTTTTCTCAAAAAAGTTAAAATTAATTAAATACTTATCTAATTTTGTAGTATTTTTTTGTTAATTTTTAAAAGTAAAGATATTACAAATTAGTTTGGAAAAAAAGTATGCACGAGAAAATAATGATATTTTATTTCTTATCATGTGTGCAACAAACATATAATAGAATTCTTGTAAAAAAAAATAAATAATAGAATAAGTAAGTATCGTCACCGTCTTATCATATTTTTATTCGACTTCTTATCATATCATGTATCTATCTTGTGCCATCGATCGAGCCTTCAAAAATTGAAGGATTTGTATATAGTGTTTGCAAAAAATAAGATGCTATTAAAATATGAAGTGATAGGACGTTAGTGTCTCATGATTTTTTTCCCCCAGTTTTTCATAGGTTCCTTCATTAAAAGTAAACATCTCTTTCAGACAGGATTCGTTGATTTACTATATTATTGCACACTAACTCATTCCACTAGATCAAATCCCATTCTTGTATGATGAAATTTTAACCGGGCCTTTGTCCTCTATTTCTTTTCCCCATTTTTCAGTGTTTATTCCTTAATTCTTTTTACTATTTGTTTTGCCTTTATGCAGAAATCTTATTAAAAATTAAAGAATTACAAACCAAAAAAAATGGTTTAATACTTTTTTTTTTATACAAGAAAGTAGTTTATTACTTGGAAGTTGGAACTTCATTCACATTATTGGATAATAATAGTGGCACAGCCTATCTTTCAAAAAATAAAATAGTGGCACAGCCTCAGCAAATAAACGGCAAACTTGACGCTACAATATATTTTTAAACTAAAAAATAATTCACCCTTTATTCTGGCTGCAATAATTCATATATCCCCTTTACCTAGTTTTTATTAAAGATATATACAATACCGTGCATGTATGCACGTATATATGAGTAGTGTATATCCAAAATAAAGTGCCTCAACTAATTTTTTGTTATATGAAAAATCAACTAAATTTATATCTTAAGGAATAACCATGTGAAAGTATGCTGATTTTGGAAACAATAGAAGACGTAGTCCGAAAGTTTTGGAATTCTAGCCTCTGTAAAGCTTCTTCATGTCACGATAGATTCTCTTCTATGCCTATAAAAGGCAATGCTCTTGCATGTTATTCTCACTCATTCAACAGTTTCCAATATCTGTTTGAATAAAAAAAACTAGAAAATATTTTCAATGGCTAAATTAATGGTTCAAATTTTGGTGTCAATTCTCCTTGTGCTTGTGGCAGTGGAAGCAGCTACTCCTCCTGGAATTGCTGAAGATCGAGAACATGGTTATGCAAGCTGCAAGATAAAGAAGTACAAACATTGCTATAATTTGGTTCATGTATGTCCTAAGTTTTGCCCTTATGATTGTACTGTGGAGTGTGCTTCTTGCAAACCAATTTGCTGTAAGTCTATATATATATATTTTGTTACATCTCAAAATTTGCATTTAAAGTCTTACATTAAACTTGGAATCAATTACATCAATTTTTGCAAGAATACAATTGTTTATTAGATAATAATATTTACAACTAGATAAAGTTGATTTCTTAAAAAAAAAAAAGAGATAAATAACCAAGTAAATTAATTGCTTAACTTATTCTATGATGAATGCACATGAATTGCAGCGTGTGACAAACCAGGAGCTGTTTGTCAAGACCCTCGTTTCATTGGTGGTGATGGAATCACTTTTTACTTCCATGGCAAGAAAGACAACAACTTCTGCCTTGTTTCTGATAATAACCTCCACATAAACGCTCACTTCATTGGTAGAAGAAACGAGAACATGAAAAGAGACTTCACATGGGTCCAATCCATTGTTATTCTCTTTGACAATCACCAACTTTTCCTTGGTGCCAAAAAGACATCAACATGGGATGATTCTGTAGACCGTCTTGCCCTCTCTTTTGACGGTGAACCCATCACCCTCCACGAATCAGAAGGTGCGAAATGGGAATCATCAAGTGTGTCCATTGTTAGGGAAACATCTACAAACAACATCATTGTTGAAGTTGAAGGAAATTTTAGGATAACTGCTAAGGTTGTTCCTATAACCGAAGAAGACTCGAGGATTCACAATTATGGTATCACCAAAGATGATTGTTTTGCTCACCTTGATTTAGGCTTCAAATTCTTGTCTTTGAGCAATGAAGTGAGTGGTGTGTTGGGCCAAACATATAAACCTAACTATGTGAGTCGTGTGAACATTGGAGCAAAAATGCCAATAATGGGGGGTGCAAAAGAGTATGAAACGTCAAGCTTGTTCTCCCCAGATTGTTCTGTAGCACGTTTCATTGGAAACAATGGATTAAACAAAGATATTGGAACTATGGAGAATTTGGCCCTCCCTAGCTTGAGCTGCACAAGTGGAATTGATGGAGAAGGAGTTGTCTGCAAAAGATAATTTCATTGTCCAAAAGCGGACGCATATGATACTTCAATAAGAATTTTTTTTATAATTTTACTATTAAGAATAAAGTAACAAAACATCAAATAACTTGAATGATTTTGGTTTAACCTTAAAAATTTGTGTATTCATGTATCTTTTTATTTTTCTGTTACGCATTCATGTCTCTTCCTTGTAATGAAATATATTTATATATTATGTTTTAAATGTTTATCCTAATTATCTTGTCGATTGCAAACCACAATAAGTTTAAAAATGCATTTCTCTTTTTTTTTTTCTTTGCACAATTTTTTCTTCATGAGCAATTTTTTAGATGAAAGGAAATAGATTAAATAAAAATAAATGTTACAGAGACTTGGGGGCATGTCGTCCCTATATAATTAGAGATATGGTTTTCACAGTAAAAAGGATCAATCTTACCGTTCACTTGCGGGGGCCTATTAAAGCCAAAACAAAGTTTTGTATGATTTGTCCATCGAAATTGGCACCAAAGAGAATCGAATTTGAGATCTTGAGAGGAGCAAACTCCAAGATTCCAAGCCAACCACTAGGCCAACCCCTAATGAGTATTTTGCTCGGTATGAAAAAGATCGAAACACTGATCACATGTTTAAAGCGTACAAATCCATTACCACTTAAATCATTGTTTTTGGTTACAATTACCACTTAAATCATTTAATTGTTAGTATTATCTTTATTTTTTTAACTAAAGAAATATAAATTTTTTTTCTTTTAGAGAATAAATAAATACTAATAATTTAATTCAGTAGTATTATTTCATTTTTTACTAAATAAATATAACTTTTTTCATAGAATAAATAATATAAATATTATTTTTACGATTAGAATTATGGGTGGAAACACAATCTAATTTGAGATAAATAAATCTCTGATAAATCTATCAAATAATGGCAAATTCTATGGTACACCCAATATATTTGAGTGTACCGGTACACTCATTCTTTTAATTAATAGCTAAATGAGTTGTTTTTTTGAAGAAAAATATTTTCTTTTATCATTTATAATTATAATAACTAAATCTGGTGGATTCTAGGGTGAGGGTCCAATTAGGTCCCTCACCGGTGAACAACGAGAAAAACACCAATAGATTAAATAAGTGGTTCAGATTTATTTAAATTAAAAGAGGGAACATGTAGAACTGCTCACATTCAATCATACCCTGCAATGGTTTCACCCGTTGTTAACCGTAATTAATTGTTACGAACCGAACCGAACCAAACCAAACCATTACAAATCAATTAATTCCTTTTCACACATAAATCTGAACCCTTTTTTTAAACCCTAATTCCATTTCAAATTCAATCAAATTCACCATCCCAAACATAATCATACGTGATTATTGAAGTTAGAAAGGTACCGATTATTATTTTAGAAAGTAAAATGGATTCCATTATTTTTTATTGAAGGCTTTTAAATTTCTCGTTGCTGTTCTATGTGGTGGCTGCGATTGTTAACAATTAAAGTGAAACCATTAATCAACCTATATGCTGCAATGTTAACATAATCAGTACCTTTTCTTTTATAACATATGCTTTTCCGTTGCGGTTCAGATATTTTTACAACTTCAACAAAAGCTTTTCTTGTATTTTTCACTTTTGTGTTTGGGATGGTGAATTTGATTGAATTTGAAATGGAATTAGGGTTTAGAAAAAGGGTTCAGATTTTTGTGTGAAAAAGAATTAATTGATTTGTAATGGTTTGGTTCGGTTCGTAACAGTTAATTACGGTTAACAACGGGTGAAACTATTGCAGGATATGATTGAATGTGAGCAGTTCTACATGTTCCCTCTTTTAATTTAAATAAATTTAAACCACTTATTTAATTTATTGGTGTTTTTCTCATGGTTCACCGGTGAGGGATCTAATTGGACCCTCACCCTAGAATCCACCACTAAATCTTATTAATCAAAAGTATCAACGAAATAAAAATATTTTTTTTTGAATTTTTATCACTCATAATTGAGAACATTTGATTATTTTTTACGATAATATGTAAAAAAAATTACAATAACTTTTATAAACAATGAAATGATTTTTTTTCTTATAAAATAATGTTCTATGAAATATAAATATCGACAAATAGCTATTTATTACATAAAAAAGGATCGTTTATTTATAAAATTATGAAGAAAGAGTACCGGTACACCTTTGTGAGTGTACCGTAAAAATTCCCCCAAATAATAAATAAATCACTGATAAATATTTTTATTTTAAAGGATATCCCTGATAAATATATTTTACGATTATTTTTCATATAAATACTTATTTTTTTACGACAACCCACACGAATGGAAACACAATCTATCTATGATAAATAAAACCCTAAAATCGAAAGTCGAAAACTTAACAACGAAGGCGCTGATGGCGGAATCGACGGCGAAGTCACCGGACACGATTCTCCCAGAGGAATTGATGATTGAAATCCTTTCTAGGGTTGAGTCAAGCGATACTCTGCAATTGATGCTCGTTTCCAAGTTGTGGAAATCGCTATTTCTTAATCCTCAATTCTTGAAGAAGCGCATTCTCAAATCAATCACGGACATCACTGTTCCATTTGCTAAGGCCCTCAAAAAAGAAGAAGAAGAAGCGAAACAATTATTGATGAATGCCTATGCTAAGTTTGATAAACTTGACGAAGAAGAAAAAAAGGTAAAATGGTTGAAGAACGAGGTGGTTCAATTTGATTATTTTTTGTTGTTGGCTATCTACATCAAAGAAAACTGTAATGAAACTATGAGAGCTGATGTGGAAACTGTGGAAGACAGAGTGAAGTATCTCCAAAGCTATATGCGAATTTATATCAACTCAGTAAAATCTTCATCCTCTACAATGAAGGAATGTTGGAGTAGCAATTAGTTAGTGATTTTGATGGTTCTTCCTCAAATGGTTGTAAATGGATGAATTAGTTAGTTAGTTAATGTAAACTACTAAACAAGTTTGCTTCTTTAACATCATGTAGCATTATCTTCTGCTGTTTTATTTTGTTGTTTAATCATATTTGAGGTGTGTCAAAAGCTAAAATATTGATATCTCTTATTTGAACCTTATTTTGTCACTATGTGGGAGTTTAGTTCCTTCTGCTAAACCCAACCCTATTGGTTATGGCGAAATTCATTTTAATAGTTACAAATTACACTTGATTATTTGATCGCATATAAAGCACTACCTAGATAATCATATAAACTGTGTAGGGAGAAAGTCCTCAAATGTATGGTCATATTTTGTCGTGATAAACTAATTTGTAATTTGTTAGCTAGTATATTTTTTTTGGGTTTGTAAACAAAGTGGCAAGTGTCACCTAAAACTCACAATCGTAAGATATCGGCTTCCTGTTATGATACCATATGAAGAAAAACCATGTCATCAAAGGCTATGTATTGTTGATTCGAAGGGTTTAGGAATCAAATTATCATTGCGAAGAAAATGTAGTGAACTCTTTCTGAAATAGTCAAATTTCAATTCCTTCTTCCATCAAATTAAAATCCAAATTGCATATTATTCCGATTGAGCTGCACTGCGACTATGAGTTGTCAAATGCAGGACTTTTGTGAATTGTGATGGCTGATCCGCATTTCCTTTTAGTTTTAACTGCAATGTAATGGATTTGTGCATCAAACTATTAATCTTACTTGTTGGTCATAGATGTCAACTCTTGTAACTCATAGGCCAATGTTCTAAGATTAGATAACTTTATGATAATTAACAAAATATTCATCAGATATCAGCATCATAATTTATAATAGTGATATGAAGTGAATTGAAGACTGAGACTACAACAGGTTCACAATTACAAACAGATTTTCATTTTTAAAACTAAAGGGGTGACAAGGAGAAAAAACAACTGAATTTTCACAAAGGAATCTTAGAAACTTGTACATTACAGTGTCTTGGCTGGAAATAGTATGGATAGGAGATCGTGAAGTCTGTATGTCCATATATAAGCTGTGAAAAATATATTTACTAAAGGGATCAGTAGTCACACCTCTTGAGATTGCACTGGTATTAAAATACAAGCATTATTTGCTGAAATCTGGTAAAATTTCTGTTTATGTTGGTTAAGATACACCGTGAATTAAGATACATCATACATCCAATGTTAAAACCATCGCGAAGAGAATGGAAGAAACACTTGAGAATCTTAGAAAGTATTTGGAGTTTAAAGAGATGACTTCTTTGCTCACCAACTATTAAATCCATGTAAGGCAGCAACACAACTTATTGCCATTATAGAAAGTGATGTGGAACTCATATTTTGGGGCAGCCAAAGATAGAGGTCTTGTGCAAGACATTGAGAACTCTTGCTTTTAGAGTTCTAAACTGTTTGATTAATGTCATTATCTTAAAAAATGTTAGTAGCTTTCTTGGACTTGCTTGGTGATTTTTCCTATGTCATGTGGTGCTTTTGTGTTATTAAAACCTATTGAGCTTTTTGGTCCACCACAATCCTTAGAATGAAATGCCATGAATGTGATAGTTGTTGGAGTTGCTGCTTGTGCACTGGCTTATCTTTATTGTAGTGTGTTACCCCTATAGTCCAACGAGAAATTACAGTCACGAATATATCCACTTGCTTTGATTATGATTTCTGAGTATTCATTTGCTAATGTTGGCTTGGTTAAAGTTGTTCTAGAATTTGATATTTTTCTGACGAACGTATACCAAAGACCCGTCATATTCAGAGGCAACTCTTGTTGATATAGGATAAAAGATAGACATTGTCCAATTTTGGTGAGGCTGCAAATGATCAGTGTTGAATTTGTGAAAGAATTAATTGCGTGAAAGAATAAATTGCGCTATTCAAGGTCGATCCAATGATCAAGCAACCTAAACAAGGAGTTTGGATCCTCTCCGGTCACATGAGACTACTTATAAAAATATTTATAAATCATCCATTAAACAAACTCTCATATCGACAAGATAAATTGAACTCACGACCTTACGAATATCCAAGTTCTCACCAACCAATTTTCATTGGCTTTTTTAATTATATTATTTGTTATGAAATAAACAAATAATGTTTATTGGTTTTTTCTTGAGTTAAACCCATTCATCTTTCTTTTTTTAATTCCTCTTGAGGTGCTAACAAAGTTCAAGAACCTTAAAATGTCACTCCTTTTATCATTAAATCAAACTCTTGGTGTTCTCGTGAGTTTAACTCAGTTGATAGAGACATTGCATAAGATATGTTGGGGTCGGGGTTCGAACCTCAAACACTCTACTTATTCACATTAAAAATATGAATTTCTAATTGCTATTTGATAAAAAAAATCAACTCTTAAAAAGTTAGTATTTATTGGATCCCTACATAAGTTAGTAGTACAAAATTTTCAATACATTATTATTTACATTTTAATTTATTTTTTACTATTTTGATTTTTAAGTTTTTAAGTTTGTGAAACTGATAAACCCATGAAAGTTTGTAAAACCTTATTGATAAACCCATGAAACCCTAAAATCCCCAATATAAATTGAAACCTCAACGGCGGCGCTGATGGCGAAAGCCACGGTGGAGTCACCGAGCACCATACTACCGGATGAACTGATGATCGAACTCCTTTTTAGGGTTGAATCAAGCAATCCTTTTCAATTGAGGTGCGTTTGCAAGTTGTGGAATTCATTAATTCTTGATCCTCAATTCATGAAGAAGCACGTAGGCAGATCGTTAACTGAAATCAAAGATCTACATAATAAGGCCAAGGAACATTACATTGCTTTCAAATCGCAGATTGTTGGAAATAATCCCATCATGCCTCAAGAACAAGTTGATGGCGATGATCATGAAGATGAAGATGATTATGATGATGATGAAGATGAAGATGAAGAAGCAGCAGAAGAAGGAGATGAAGAAGAAGAAGGAAATGAACAAGTTGATGGCGATGATGATGAAGATGAAGATGATGATGAAGATGAAGAAGCAGCAGAAGAAGGAGATGAAGCAGAAGAAGGAAATGAACAAGTTGATGGCGATGATCATGAAGATGAAGATGAAGAAGCAGCAGAAGAAGAAGGAGATGAAGCAGAAGAAGGAAATGATAATGAAGAAGGAAAAGAAGAAGATGCTGAAGAAGAAGACAAAGAGAAAAAATTGTTGATGAATATAGTTGCTCGGTTGGATGTTGTCTTGGGGAATGTAGTTGGTCAGTTGAATATCCTGGACACTATCAAAGTTTCTCAGTTGGATGATATGTTGGTGAAAACTATTAGAGCTAATTTGTTAGCTCAGTTGGATAGAGTGAAGTGTCTCAAAAGCTTTTTGGAGGTTTATCTCGAGTCACCAACATCTTCATTTTCATCCTCTTAATTATGATCATCAATTGTTTTGGTTTGTGTTTACTCTCTTTTGAAATGTTGCAACTGGTTTTTAGATTAGCTTATAACGGCTGCTTCTTTTTTGCTTCAATTTAAGATGAATGAAGAGTAAAAGTTAATTAGTGATTTTGATGCTGAGATTGATCTTCTTCAAATCGTTGTAAAAGAATGGATTAGTTAGTTGAATTGAATGTGAACAACTGAACGAAGAATACTTCTTGATACATTGTCTTCTTTCTATTACAACTGCAGAACCAATTCTTGTTATATTTTAATGTGAATTGTTAGATTTTGTATTTTTTGATAATTTGAATTGTTAAGTTAGTATTATGTTTCTGTCCCAATGCTGAACAGGGGAATATTTTATAGTATTGTTTTTTATATTTGAAAATGACTAAACCTATAATTAGTCTCCGACTTTGTAGGGTGTTCTCAAATAGATTCATGACATTTTAAATATTTTATAAAGGTCTTTGACTTTGTTAAATTTAATCCTATCAGTCTTTCTGACAACATGTTATAACTAAATTGTTAGCAAGTTGTTAAATATAAGAACCAAATTGATAATAGGTTGTTAAAATATAATGATTTAATTAATGGTAAGCGATTCAATATAGGGACCAATTTAAGGGTTTATTAAAGTTTGAGACATTTTTAAAATATTTATAATCTCAAAGACCTATTCAAAAGTGTCAATGAGAGACTATTTTTGGGGTTTACTCATTTGAAAATATTATACAATGTTTTTTTAAAAAAAAATAGTTTGGTAAATCATTTGTAGTTGAGGTAGAATTTCAACCTTCCTTGTTATGCCATTTTTATCACTTTTCGTATAAATGTCAGGTTTCATGAGGGCTTATTCATTTACTTGATCAACTTTTGTTAAATTTTTAGTTATAATTTCACATTTTTTATTCATAATGATTATTCCTTATGTAATAAACTCCCTTTATTTACCCTTAATTTCCCGCCTTTCCCCCTAAGTAGTGAGTTTATAGGGGTTTTGGATAGGTGTTTGGAATTTGGTTATGTGATCATTTGCAATGGAGTTTGACATTTTTGTTGAAGATTGGTTCTGTTGTTGTTGTGTGTGTGTGTGTGTGTGTGGGTGGTGGGTGGGGGGGAGGATTTTGCCAGTTAGCTTTTCTTGGCTCTGGTCGAAGTCTTCGGTTGGGTTGTGTCTTTATTGGTGTTTTTGATATACGAGGTGTATGGACATATGGGTTTTCTTTTTCTTTTGGTGTTCCACCTATATACGAGCGCCATTTGCTTTGTTGTTTCTGCCTTGTCGGTATTTGTTCGTCTTGTGCAAAAATCTGCTTATTAATAAAGTTTGTTGTTAAAAAAGATAAGGAGAGTATTCTGGAATACTTCATGCAGTAGGTGAATTGTGGAGGAGCTGCTTTGCAGGGTCTCATTTTTTCATGCATCTGTTTCCAAATTAGAATTTGTTTTGCTGAATGAATTGTTAGTTTAGGGAGTAACATGTTGCAAGTCTTTCTTAAATGGTCTGCAGATCGGTTTGCTGTCAGTAAATTGGAGAAGTACTTAGTGTTAGACAAAGAATGACAAAGTTAAGGAGTCCCAAGAAGCAGTAGGCAATCTTGATTGTATAATGGGAGGCCTGTTGCAAACTTACAATGATACACTCATTCCCTATTCATTAGTTGAGTCTTGTTCATTTGGATAGGGTTTTGGAACAGTATAAGCTGTAAACGTATGCAGACATCTTGTGATTGTTTTTCAAAAAATAAAATAAAAAATTGAAAGGCTAAAAGTTGGAGAGAAAACAGTAACATGTGAGTCATTTGAATCCAATGGCTGAGAGAAAAAAGTGAGAAAAATGCAGATCTATTTTTGGTGCCTCCTGCAACGACAACCTGATTCCCTTTCACAATCCTCGGTTTACAATATCACCGCTCTCACCATCTTCACTAAGCCTTTACACAACATCACCACCACTTCTCCACTGCTCAGTTCAATCCAAGTCCAACCTGCCGCTAGCGATGGCCAGTGATTAAGAAAATCTAGTCGACGATGGTGCTGGTGATTAGGAAAATTTGTTTAATATTTTATGACTTCAGCTGGAGGATGAGGCGGTGAAGATTGATACCATTTGTTTTTATTTTGATCTTTGTTAATTTGGGAATGTTGTTCACTTTTTCTATTTAGATACAATCGATTTGTGCAAAAATTGATTGGGCATTTAGCTTGATAGAAATTTGATTGTAATTACTATCTAGTAGTGAAGAAGAGGAGAGAAGGCAACATGGTCTCATAACTTGTGCAAATACTTAATTTTTTTTTGGGAGAGGTGTATGTCTAATTCTTAATACTGGTTGTTGACATGCTGCAAAAAGATTTAATCAGATGATACATGGACCTATATATGATGTTTTGCTGGTTTTGTATTAAGAGATGTACAATGTAGCAAGGGATATATCAAGATTAACTCACTAATTTTTTATTTTTCACATGAATACAGGATTTTTTTTTTAATGACATTTTCACCTTTTTGTTAATATTTTTTTAAAAAGAAAACATTTGACCTTTTGTTTTGAATCTTTTATTCCACCATTAAGCATATCAATGAAATATTCACATAATAGTGAGGCCCTTGCCTACACAGTTAAGAATGTGCACATGATTTTGTTGTCTCTGAACCCTTGTTGATTGATGTTGTTATGTATGTCCTTCATGCTATGCAACTTGAGTCAGCCAATGTTAAAACGATCGCGAACAGAATCGAAGAAACACTTGAGAATCTCAGCAAACAATGAAATATTATCACTCTCCATGCTCTTTGTATGAAATATTCACATAATAGTGAGGGCCCTTACCTACACAGTTAAGCATGTGCATATGATTTTGTTGTCTCTGAACCCTTGTTGATTGATGTTGTTATGTATGTCCTTCATGCTATGCAACTCGAGTCAGCCAATGTTAAGACCTTTGTGAAGAGAATGGAAGAAACACTTGAGAATCTTAGAAAGTATTTGGAGTTTAAAGAGTAAAAGAGATGACTTCTGTGTTCACCAACTATGAAATCCTTGTAAGGCAGCAACACTTTTTATGTTTCTACGCACACCATTTTTCTGCAGTGCATGTTCTAGTTATAGATGAGGTGGTTCACATCTTATTTCCGTTATAGAAAGTGACGTGGAACTCATATTTAGGGGCAGCCAAAGATAGAGGCCTTATGCAAGACATTGAGACCTTACCTCTTGCTTCTTTTTTCTTTTTTAAGCAAATGGGGTGCAGATGATAACTACAGCGCCCTAGATATATAAATATAGATAAAAAAACAGGAATAAAAAGAAAAGGGGGACATAAAACAAAACCTTCTCAAGCAAGAAAAAAACAAAACAAAAAAAAACAATAAAAACAAACCAATGGAAAAGAGCAAGACAAGAAACGAACCAACCGCAAATCAATCTGGTAACCTACCCTTAGAGCGGGTATTATGAACCTAAAAACCCTTCTTTCTTAGCCTTAGAGACCACTTCAGTAAATGGCTCTTCACTAGCAGTAGAACGGTTCTTCAAATAATTGATAGTTGCTGCTATCTCTTCCTCGTCAATATAAAGTCGTGATCCCGTGTTAAATTGCCTCTTGCTTTTAGAGTTCTAAATTGTTTGATTAATGTCATTATCTTCAAACAAGTTATTAATCTTCCTTCCTTTGACTTGCTGGCTGATTTTTCCTATGTCTGTGGTGCTTTTGTGTTATTAAAACCTGATGAGCTTTTTGGTCCACCACAATCCTTAGAATGAAATGTCATGAATATGAGTAGCCGCCACATCCCTACTTTAGTTGGTTGTGATATCCGTTATATGGGGATATTACATATAGCTAAAAAAGGTGCATGACCAGCGATGATTTCATCCCTTTTCCTTCTAAGCTTCATTTGTATTTTTCGAACATAGCAACAAAGTCCAGCATATTCATAGGCAACTCTTGTTGATACAACATAAAAGATTGACATTGTCCAGTTTTGGTGAGGCTGCAAACGATGAACTGTTGAATATTGCCATAAAAAGGACAAAAAAAAAATACAAATGGCTCGTGTAATTTCTTAAAATGTTGTGTGAAGAGAAGGATATTACTTTGTCTTATTTAATTAGATATTCCTTCTAATTACTAATATAACTAAAAATTAATTTTTAGATTATAGAACAATAGATGCATTTGATCTATATTATAGACGATATACTTCATTTATCCAATAAATTTAACTTTTTTTCTTCTTCTTATAATACTGTTTATAGGAGTTATAAAATAATAATATTCAATTTATTGGTATTTTTAAGACTAAATTGTTTTGCATCTAATTTTTTAAAAATCCCTCCTAAGATACTACTAAGTTTTAATACATTATTATTTACGTTTTAAATTTTTTGTTGACGATATTTACATTTTTAAGTTTTTTTTATGACATTGTACATTTTTAAGTTAGTACAGTACGTATTATTATTATTTTTTAGGCTTAAACGCACTTTCACCCTCTAAGTTTGCAAAAGTTGCAATTTTAGCCTCCTTTTAAAAAAAATGGCAAAAGTGACCCCTATATTTACCCCCTTTTGTAAAACTTCAATTTTGACCCGATCAACCTTACGTGGCATGCCACCTGTGTATTTTTTTAATTTTTAATTTTCTTTTTAATTGAAAATTCCACAAGGTAATTAAACGAAAATAAAAAAAAAAGGAAAATTAGAAGAAAAATAAAGAAGGCACGTGCAAGCTCTCATCAATTATCATTTCATCAATTTTTCATGTGTTCTTCCCTAAAACTTTGATCTTCATGATTATGTGTTCTTCCCCAAAATCCAAATCTGAAAAACAACTTATCATCATCAATTGTTTGGTCCTAAAATAAAATCATTCTCATTAATACTCAAATCTTCAAACTCATGACTTTCATCACGAAATATGGAAAACAACCATCCAACCCAAACCCAGTATACAAACACATATTTGTTGTTCCCAAAACCTTGAAATACAACCTTCAATTGAAACTCAAATAATTAAATAGATAAAAAACTGGAAAAAAGTGGAATTGATTTGGATGAATCGAAACATTAAGAAAAACAGTGAGTGATTACGTACGAAAAGAAATTGAAGTGCGAAATTGAACGAAGAGAACATATATGAGATTTGATGGGTTGAATTTTTGTGTTTGAAGTTAGAAGATGATTAAAGAATGGATCAGCGAAAAAATGAAATTAGAACAAGGAGCGTGGAATTTTTATATTTGAATTCATTTGGTTTGATTATGATAGGGTGATGCTTCTACTCTTGTGGATTGTCGTAGTGCTAATGGTGGTGATGAGAAGAAAAAGAAGAAGGTTGTTGGGAAGTTATTCGTGCAACAACAATTAATGATTATGGAGAATAGTAGAAGAAGGGATTCATTGATGAAGAAGACAATACTTTGGCAAATAGGAAACAACCAAAACTCACATGACCCTTCCTTTTATTTATTTTAATTATTTATTTATTTAATTCTATAAATGATTATGTGGAATTTTGATATAATTTTTAATTAAAAAACACACAGCTGGTGTCCTAATCATTTAAGTGACGTGACATATAGGCAAGTCAAAATTGAACGGACACATACCGACCCGAAGAAGACAAATTCTGGTTTTGATAAACAGTAAATCCCAAGCAAAATCGAAACCTCAACGGCGGTGCTGATGGCGGAAGCCACGGCGCAGTCACCGAGCATTGTACTACCCAATGAGTTGATGATCGAAATCCTTTCAAGGGTTGATTTGAGCAATCCTCTCCAATTGAGGTGCGTTTGCCAATTGTGGAAATCGCTGATTCTTGATCTTCAATTCATGAAGAAGTACCTTCACAGATCTCACACTGAAATCACCGTTCTATTAGTTAAGGCCAGGCAACACTACAATGCTTTCAGATCTCAGTCTTTTATAAATGATCTCGTCATGCCTCAAGAACAAGAAGATGGCGATGCTGAAGAAGATGATGATGATGAAGAAGAAGAAGATGAAGGAGAAGAAGAAGAAGCAGCAGGAGGAGGGGATGAAGCAGAAGAAGGAGATGAAGAAGAAGATGTTGATGAAGAAAAAGATGTTGAAGAAGAGGAAGAAAAATCTGTTGAAGAAGAAGAAGAAGAAGCAGCTGGTGCTGAAAAACATTGGTTGATGAATGTAGTTTCTCAGTTGGATGATATTTTGGTGGATGTTCGGTTACTCAAAGAGGACTTGGAAACTATCAAAGTTCTTAAGCTGACACAAGTTTTGCTACTTCAGGAGGATAATCGATGGATGGCTGTTAGGTTTATCGATATCTACGAGAACTTCAAAACTCTTAGAGTTAATATTGAATCTGTGGAGGATAGAGTCAAGTGTCTCAAAAGCTTTCTGAAGTTTTGTCTCAAGTTAGCAACATCTTCATCCTCTCGCATTTGATTATCTTTTTGGTTTCTTTTTTGCTTAATATAAACCTAAACCATAATGAAGAGTAAAACTTAATTAGCGATTTTGATAATTTGATGCTGAGATTTATCTTCTTCAAATGGTTGTAAATGAATGGATTAGTTAGATGAATGTGACCAATTGAACAAAGAATACTTCTTGATACCTTGTCTTCTTGCTATTGGAACTGCAGAACCGATTCTTGATATATTTTCATGTGAATTGTTAGATTTTTTTATTTTTTGATATGTTGAATTGTTAAATTACTATACGTTTCTGGCTTCATTCTGAACAGTGGAATATTTAATAGAATTGTTTTTAATATTTGAAAACGAGTAAACCAAATTTGTCTCTCACTGTGAAGGTTGGTCTAAATTGGCCCGAGATTTTGAATATTTCAAAAAAGGTCTGGCTCTGTCGAATGTTATTCATATTAGTCCTTCTGATAACATGGTAGGGACTGAATTGCTAGTAAGTGGTTAAATTTAGGACCAAAATTGACAGTATGTTGTTAAAGAATAGGGATACTTAACAGTTTATAATAGAGTTGAGGATCTTTTTGAAATATTTAGAGTCTTAATGACCTATTTGAGAGTGTCCACCCTACTTAGTCAGACACTAATTTGGTGGTTTAGTCACTTGAAAATAGTATATAAACATGTCAATGTTTTAAAAAAAAAAGTAGTTTGGTAAGTCTTGTGCAGTTGTGGTAGAATTTCAATCTTCCCTGCCTGTTATGTCATTTTTATTAGTTTTTGTATTATGTCAGGTTTCAGATAATAAAGGGGAGTACTTATGCATTTATTTCTACAACTTCTACCTAAATTGTTCAATTTTTAGGTTTAAGTTTCATTGAGACAAATTGAACAAAATATTATTTGTTAACATTTGTCTTTACATATTAATAAAAAAAATACGGTCAATGTAGATTATGAGAATAGTGCATATGGTCGTGATGACACTTAAAAGGAATGGAGGGAGTATTGTTTTTTCCTTGTGTAGTAAAACCCCCTTTTTTGTCCCCTTGTGAGTATTATGGTTTTAATTAATATTGGGGAGTCATTCATGATTTTGAGTTGGCCTGTGAAGCAGGCTTCACAAAGATTATCCTTGAAATGGATAATATGAGTACTGTTGTTGCTATCAACAACAACATATTCCTTGCTACCAACCTGTGTCATTTTCCGTCCAAAATTACCAACATATTGAAGAGAGATTGGATTGTTAGAACAATTCAAATTGATAGATTCCAGAATGAATATGCATATTTCCTACCTTATTGGAGTTTGGACAACAGTTTAGGACTTTATGGAATTGATTCTCCTCTAACTAGATGGTAAAAGGCTTTTTCATTGTCTTTTATACAAATGGTGTTAGGACCGTTGCAAGTGTTTGATGTGATTTTGGTAGTACTGTAGTAGTGATGCTGTTTCAAAGAGGGCCTTTATGTGTAGGTTTTGGTGGGGTGGTGTTTGAAGGGTGGCTGTTTCTTTTAAACTGTCTCTGTAAGCAGGAGCCTTTTTCTCAGGCACAGTTTTGTTGATGCTTAGGATCGTTTGGTTGTAGCTTGTTTCTGGGTGGTTTTGTTTCGGGTAGCAGCGCTGTCTGTGTTTTGAAAGTTTAGGAAGTTGTAGGGACTTCTTTTTGTTCTCTTGGTTATGTGTTTAGTATAGTTGCAGGTGTTAGTTTTCTCAGTTGGTTTATAGAAGTTGGTGAGATTTGGTGTTACACTCTTACCTTGGTGACTTTTATAGCTCTACCTAGTCTTGTGTAATCTGTTTCTCAACTGCTATAGCAGTGGTGTACTTGATTTTTCTTGCTTTGAGGCCCTGGTCGTGACAAGGAAAGACATGGATTGAATGCTCATGTTGGTGCTTATGTAGCGACTTTTTAGCGTTGAGGAAGGACATGGATAGTAACTTGAATCAGTAGACTGCAGTTATGGTCTACAGCCGTTTTTTCCTGTCATTTGGAGCATCCTTTGGCATGTGTATCAGCAATTTTTTCATCAGAGTGTTGCTGCTATGTTTTTATCTTTTCTGTTTTGGTGTTTTCAGATTTGTAGGATTGTTTAGGAGCTTCAGGTGTGGTATGGTAGTCGTTTCAGTGACGTGCTCTGGCAGACAGATTTAGCAAGTTTTTCTGTTAAGTGTTTTGCTGGTTTTTACAGTGGAAGCGTTTAGTTTCTGTCTTTTGATCATAGGCTGATTTTAGTGGTGCTGGTTTTTGTTGTTTAGGTTGGCAGGTTATTACTTGCTTTATGTATTATTGGTAGTTTTTGCTTCATGAGTTATTTTGAGCATTGAATCACCTTTGTTAGATGTAGTGCCCTGTGAAGGTTTATATTTCACAGTATCCTTACCATTTGTACTTTGTAACCATTTGGGGTTCGTCTTGTACTTGAATTGTTGTTGATAAAATTTTATTTGCCGATAAAAAAAAGGTAAAAGTTGAGAAAAGTAGTAATTAATATCAACTTTTTATTCGGTGACTAATTGATATGAGGTTAGAAATTCACCTCTTAAAATAAATACATGAGGAATATAAGGTTGAAACTCTGAATCCTAAAAACTATAACGTCTATGCCAATTGAACTATGATCATTGAAGCTTTCGGTTACGGTATTTACGTGCATGGAAAGCTCTCAATAGTTTAGTGTTTGCAAAGAGTGGATAAAAAAATATGTAGAGTGATAATATTTCAATGTTTGTTGCTACATGGAAAGCCCCGATCAATATTTCATTATTTGCATACAGTACACAATACTAGAAGACAATTATTTTCTTTACAAGATTCATTTTTTATTTTAACTAGAGGTGTAATTGTTCGGTTTGATTCAATTTAAAATGAAAGCAACATCCAATAGATTAAGTCTACATCAGCTCAATTTGGTTCGATTGATCGGTACGTCTAAAATTCAATTAAAAAAGTAGTTACTTTACTTTTGCTCTTACCAACATATTATTAAGGATTGAATGTATTCAAAAATACTATATTTGAATACCTTTAAATTTTCAACTTACACATAATTAGAAAAACAAAAAATATTAGTTGACAAAAACATTGAAATAAATACGAGTCAACCTATAATAAATCGATCAGAGTACATATGAAAAAGTTTAAATATATATAAATTTGAAACATAATCTTAGTAAACTTGATAAATTATTATACCCTCCGATCACTATTATAATAAAAAATCAACATTTTCTCTATGAATTGAATTTTTCATAGTCAGAGAATCAACATTAGACCTTAACAACTTATTTATTAGATGTCTAAATTTCTTGCTGCTTAAATCAACCAGTGTTTTTTTTTCTTCTTGAGAAATGATATTTGTACAATTACTTTTTGACAACTTTCTCTCTCATACTCACATGTAGGGATGGGCAAAGTTTGGTTCAGAACCAAACTGCACGCGAACTGAACCGAACTGTAAGGGATCAATTCGAACCGAACTGAACCCATTCTTCAAACTAGTGAACTGTTTTGTTTTAAAAAAAAACTGAACTGTTCTTAGCATTAAATAAGAAGACTTTCAATGACATAGTTATCACAACATGAGAACCATTTGTAGAATTAAATGAAAGATGCTTAGGAGCTTCAGCTCTATCAAAATAAAATGAACCATATAACTGTCAAATTGTTTGAGTCATTGTATCATGATTCAATGTTTTGATTTTGAAATGAACCATATAACTATCAAAATAAAATGAACCATATAACTGTCAAAGCATGTGTATGATAAACTGTAAGAACGAGTGAAGCTCCACCTTACAGACAACTACTTTCAAAATTTGATGCAATATGACCTTGTTTGGATAAAGTGCTTATAACATAAGCAGTTATCATACACGTGCTTATGTATAACTGTCAAAAATAATAGAGCTCCACCTTCTTCACTCATTCTTAGATTCCCCGTAAGCCTGTTTATTTGAGTTAGTATACAACGATGTTGTAAGACTTCAGGGAAGAATGAGAAGTTCCAGAAGTAATTTTGGTTCAATTTGGCAAACAAACTAGCAAAGACAGAGAGCAAATTAGCAAACAAACACGAACTCAACAAAGCATTATGGTTCAAGTTCAGTTTTGGTTTTTTTTTATCAAAAAGGTTCAGTTCAATTGATAACTGCTCTTTAAGTAAGGATCAATTCATAACTTTTACATAGCAGTTCGGTTTAGTTTTTGGTTTTTTTCCCACTCTACTCACATGTAATTTTATTCTCTCTCTTCTTCTTTTTCTCTCTCTATTTTTTTTATCTAATAAGAAGAGAGGAAAAGTGGTTGTCACCAAAATTGTTTAAAATCCAAATTCATTGTTGTTAATATCTACTATATTTTTTTACCAAATAAATACTACGTATTTTTTTAGATAAATAAACACCACGTATTATTTACATTTTTAAATTACTACTGTTTTAATACGGTAATAATTCCATTCAATTTGCTCAACAAAAAAAAAACCGACCCGAACGGAAACAAACTCTCTCTATTAATAATTTTCAGGTTTTAAAAAATTAAAATTAAAATAATTACACAGTGACGTGCCACGTCAGTGTTCATTACACATGTGTCAGGTTTAAAAAATAATAAAAATAAAAATAATTACATAGTAGCGTGTCACGTCAGCGTCTGGATGAAGTCAGAGGTGTTTTGTGGAGAATCTTCAAATTAGAAGGGTGTTTTATGGAGAATCTTCATATTATAGGGTTGAAATCTAATTATATTTTTTTACAGGGTGTAAATCGGAACTTACCCAAATTACAGGAAGTAAAGACATATTAACCCTTATTTAAAATTGGATGTACATATATCACTCCTCTTTTTTCTTTACAATGTAGACCAAATCCATTGTTGTTGGTATCTACTATAATTTTTTACCAAATAAACACCACGTATTATTTAGATAAATAAACACTACGTGTTATTTACATTTTTAAATTACTACTGTTTTAATACGGTAATAATTCCATTCAATTTGCTCAAAAACAAAAAAAAAAAACAAAAAAACGACCCGAACGGAAACAAATGAAAAGTGCTCCACATTCCGACCCGAACGGAAACAAACTCTCTATTGATAAACCCGTGAAATTCTTAAATCCCAAAACAATAGAAAGCCCTGATGGCGGAAGCCACGGCAGAGTCACCGAGCACTGTACTACCGGAGGAGTTGATGATCGAAATCCTTTCTAGGGTTGATTTGAACAATCCTCTGCAATTGAGGTGCGTTTGCAAGTTGTGGAATTCGCTAATTGTTGATCCTCAATTCGTGAAGAACCATTCTCGCAGATATTTCACCGAATACATCTATTTTCTATATACGAAGGGCAGGGAACACTGGAATGCTTTCCGTTCACAGCTTTCAAAGAACCCTATGGTGCCGCCAGAAGAAGAAAACAACGACGATGATGAAGATGAAGAAGAAGAAGAAGACGATGCTGCCGATGCTGATGAAGAAGAAGATGAAAAAGATGCTTCTGCTGAGAAAGGGACGTGGAAACATTGGTTGATGAATTTAATTGCTCCGTTGGAGAATATGTTGGTGGAAATTCGGTTACTCAAAAAGGACTTGAAAACTATCAAAGCTGATATACTAATAGAAGCTCAGCTAATTCAGGAAGAGGCGGAGGAGGTAGCGCAGTTGGATCATCTTTGGGTGGTTGTTAGGTATATCAAACGGAACATCAAAACTTATAGAGTTAATATGCAAATTCTGGAGGTTAGAGTCAAGTGTCTCAAAAGATTTCTGCAGCTTTGTCTCAAGTTAGCAACATCTTCATCCTCTCACCTTTGATTGTTAATAGTTTTGTTTTGTCTTTGCTAGATATCTTTTGAAATGTTGCAACTTTAGAAAACAGAGATAGTAGTTTCTTACTCAAATGGTTGGATTAGTTAGTTGAATCGAATGCCAACAACTAAACAATGAATGCTTGTTGATACATTGTCTTCATGCTATTGGAACTGCAGAACCGATTTTTGCTATATTTTAATGTGAATTGTTAGATTTTTTGTGCTTTTCTAAATTGAGTTGTTAAGTTTCTGGCCCCGTTCTGAACAGTGGAATATTTTATAGAATTGAAATTTATATTTGAAAACAACTAAACCTATAAATTCGTTTCCGACTTTGTAAGGTGCTCTCAAATAGATCCATGACGTTTTGAATATTTTAAATTTGATTCATATTAGTCTTTCTGACAACATGTTACGGACTAAATTTTTAGTAAGTGGCTAAATATAGGGATTTAATTGCATGATAAATGATTAAATACTAGGACAAACTTAACAATTCAGTGGAGTTAAAGACTTTTTTGAAACATTCATAATCTCAAAGGCCTGTTCAATAGCATCCTACAAGTAAGAGACTACTTTGGTGGTTTACTCGTTTGAAAATATTATTATAAGGTGGTTTACTCATTTGAAAATATTATTATAAACATGTCAATGTTTAAAAAAATGTTGTTTGGTAAGTTATGTGTAGTAGAGGTAGAATTCCAATCTTCCGTGTTATGACATTTTTATCACTTTTCTTATAAACCCCCCTTTATTTTCCCTTAATTTTCCCCCTTTTTCCCCACTAGTAATACTTATAGTTTTAATATTTGAGTCTCCCATACACTCAAAAGTAAAGATATAGTATTTTGGAATAGGTGGATTGTGGAGGGGCTGGTTTGCAGGGTCTCATTTTTGTGTGCACCTGTTTCCAAATTAGAACTCTGTCTTGCTGAATAAATTATTAGTTTGGGGAGTACCATGTTGCAAGTCTTTATTAAATGGTCTGCAGATTGGTTTGCTGTTAGTAAATTGGAGAAGTACTAAGTTTTAGACAATGATTGGCAAAGCTAAGGAATCCCAAGAAATGGTCAATAATTTGTTAGGGTAATTCAAATCATCAAAAGGCTGAATTGGCGTGTTTACAGGAGGACATTTTAGTGGCTTTCTTGATTGTAACTTATCGAGTCCATTCCAAAATAGGAGGCATGTTGCAAGCTTACAATGATACACTCATTCACTATTCATTAGTTGAGTCTTGTTCATTTGGATAGGGTTTTGAAATGGTATAAGCTGTAAATGTATGCAGACATCTTGTGATTGGTTTTCTATTTCAATAAAGTTTTGCTTTTCTTTAAAACAAAATTGTAAGGCTAAAAGTTGGAGAAAAAATAGGAAAAACTGAGTCGTTTGAATCCAAAGGCTGAGAGAAAAAAGGTGAGAAAAATGCCTCATGCAACAACAACCTGACTCCCTTTCGTACTCCTCGGTTTACAACTGCTTTATCCATCTTCACCAAGCCTTTACACAACATCACCACCACTTCTCCACTGCTCAGTTCAATCCAAACCTGCCGCTGGCGATTACCGGTGATTATGAAAATCTGTTTGACAACGGCACTGGTGATTAGGAAAATTTGCTCAACACTCCATGACTTCAGAAAAAGGACAAGGGTGGTGAAGATTGATACCCATTTGTTTGTATCTTCAACTTCCTTAATTTGGGAATGCTGATACAATTAATTTGTGCAATAATTGATTGGGCATTTAGCTTGATAGAAAATTTGATTGTAATAACTGTAGAAGCGATGAAGAGGAGAGATGGCAACATGGTCTCATAACTTGTGCAAAGGCTTTAAAATATTTGGGAGAGGTGTATGTCTAGTTCTCGTGACTGGTTTATGACAGGCAGCAAAAAGGATTTAAACAGATGATGCAAGGACCTATATATGATGTTTTGCTGGAAAAATTAGGAAAGACAAACTTAAGATATTTTGCTGGTTTTGTATTAAGAGATGTACATTGTAGCATCAAAGGGATATTTGTGTGTTTGTGTTTGTATTGTAGTTTAGAGCTTACTGTGTTATGTTGTTTCTGATATGGATATAGTTTTGGCAACATTGTTGCATTGCTGGGCTAGTTTGTTATTATTAATTAACTAGTTTGTTATTCTTAACTAACTGTAACTAACTTATTGAGAGTGATGGAGAAACTTTGTTAACACTAAAGAGATATACGGACGAGTCAAAGTAGCGTATTGAAGAGTGCCTATTGTAGATAGAATCAGACACCAAACTTGAACCTGAAAGTGTACTAGTACCAAATTTACCTAATTTGTAGGTGCTAGCTATGGGACTAGAACTCTCATTAGGATCTAGCATATTTGCTACAGTAATAAGGTCTTAGATGTATTTTCCTTGAGAATGAGACCAAAGAATTGAACCACGAGGCAAGTATTTAGCTTCAACACCAAGAAAATAGTTCAAATTTGCCAAGTTGCTTAAGTGCAAATTGATTTTCCAGCTTGTGAATAGAGTTCTTGTGAAAAATGAGAAGAGATAGATCACATCGGCAGGGCCTAAAACTAAATTGAAGAAAAAAAGATGCTAACGTTCATATGAGGTCCTTGGTGCATGCTTTAAGGCACAGATGGATTTGTGAAATTTCCAAACAAGATTTTTATCTGCATTTGAGAATCCTGGTTGACACATATACACTTCTTAAAGAAATTCATTAAGGAAGTCATTGTTGATATCTATTTGTTGCCCAAGCCACTTATGAGTCAGAGACAAGGTTAAAATTTTTTTTTTTGTTTGTGAATTGCAAGGTTAAAAGAATGTGACTGGTGACCAGACCGGTTTCGCAACAGGCAAGAAGCTTTCGCAAAACCTTAACTTTGATCAAGACCTTTATGAAAATCCACGTACAACCTATGGCCTTCTTGTGTGGTGGTAGAGTTGCAAGACCACAGGTTTTATTGGATAGAAGAGCTGCTATTTAGTCTTCATAGCTTCTAGCTAGTCGGGATCAGATATTGTCTGTGTAACAGTTGCAAGTGTTATACGAGTATTGGACATGCGTGTCAGACACCGCAACACATCTAATTTTAGGGGTGTCCGTACTTCATAAGACTTGTTCACTCTCAGACATGTTTATTGCAATTTTGCAAAGAGTGGATACAAAAAAACATGGAGAGTGATAATATTTCATTGTTTGCTGCTACATGAAGAGCCATAATAGTTCAGTATTCACATACACAACACTAGAAGACTGGTAAACTTGCATCTATGAATGACAATGAGTACCTTTTGGGTAAGGCACTTGGTAAAAAACAAAACATTCATTCTTTATTGGGTTAATAGGTCTTTAACCCCCTGTAATATAGGTCATTTCCGGTTTTCCCCCCTGTAAAATATTTTTTTTGATTTACCCCCTGTAAAATATTTTTGTTTTGATTTACCCCCTAATAGGCCAAACAAAAACCAATTTTATTTTTTTTTCAAGAATTTTTCGTTTTTGTTTAGCCTATTGGGGGTAAATCAAAACAAAAATATTTTACATGGGGTAAATCAAAAAAAATATTTTACAGGGGGGAAAACCAAAAATGACTTATATTACAGGGGGTAAAGACCTATTAACCCTTCTTTATTTAAACTTGATTTATTTTCCAATGGTCCACAATTGTAGAAGTATATAAATTTAGAATCCCCTTACTTTTTTTTTTTGGTACAAAAAGCCCCTTACTTATTTTAAGGATATTTTACATCTTGGATGCCAAATACAATGTCTTTTAATTTTTGTTTTGCTTTTTTAAAATATGTTGAAGTTGTAGAAAATAAAAGAGATAGAGATAAATTTATACAATGTGACATATTATTTAAGGGTTCAAGTTTCTCACCACTAGAGCCAATTCATTATTGGTATTATTTTCATTTTTTAATAAATAGAAACAATGTTTTTTTAGAGCAAATAATATAAATAATGTGTCCACGTGATAGAGACATAACATTATATATACATATGCTGATGTTCGAATTCGAACACCCCACTATTTATATTTAAAATGTGGATTTTTAACCGGTAGATAAAAAAAAATCAATATTATTCACATTTTTAAACCATACATTATATTCTGTCAACAAAAAAAAAACCGCACATTATAATACGATTAGAGAGTTCCAAAAGAAAAAATTTTTCTGCCCTAAAATGAAATTGAAATTCTAAATCTGCTCTAGTTGAAACAAAAAAATGCCCTAATTTTGACCAGGTGACCCCCATGTCAGAACTGCGACTTGCGACATAACCCCCAATTCTCAAAATTTGTAATATTTTTGTCTTTATTATATATCACAAGTGGGACTTACGACATGCCATTTTTTTTCGTTTTTATTTTATTTTAATAAAATTAGTTTTTAAAATTAAAAAAAAACAATTAAAATAAATATTTATTATTTAAGATAATACATTTAAAGGTACAATACATGCCAACGTATGCTTACAATGTGTCATCATCTTAAATAAAAATTCACAGTTCCGAAGCATCAAATTGGGATCCGTCGGCGAAAAATACCGACCCGAACGGAAACACAATCTTTTGTAAAAAAAAAAAAAAAATCCTGAAGAAGAAAATTGAAACCTTAAAACGACGGCGATGATGGCGGAAGCTACGGCGGAGTCACCGAACATTATGGAAATCCCTGATGAAATGATGATCGAAATCCTTTGTAGAGTTGAGCCTAGCAATCTACTGCAATTGCGTTGCGTTTGCAAACGATGGAAGTCACTTGTTGTTGATCCTCAAGTCATCAAGAACCACTCTGACATTTTGTACTTTGAAATCTTTGATATATATTGTGAGGCCATGGAACAAGAAATGAAAAGTTACTCGTTCTTGTTTCAAGAAGAAGATGACAATGTTGAAGAAAATGACGAAGAAGAACATGATGATGAAGGAGTTGAAGAAGAAGAACATGCTGATGCTTATGATGGTTTCTCAGCTGCAATTGATTTTTCTCCGCTGCTGCGATCTACTGCAGTTGATTTTTGTAAGCTGGATAATCTTGATGATGAAGGTGAAGTGAAACAAGAGTTGATGAATGCAGCTGCTGAATTATTGAATAAACCATATCGTCAATATGTCGAAGACAGGGAAACTGCCAGTATCATGCAAGATATGGAGGATAGAATAAAGTGTCTCAGAAGCTTTATGCGAATTGAGCACAAGTTAGCAACGTCTTCATCTTTGTAATTCTGATTTTGTCTTCTCTCTCTTTAGAAATGTTGCAAATGCTGATTTATTAGATTATTGTCTTATACGGTTGCTTTTTTTTAGCTTCAATTTAATCTGATTGAAGAGTAAAAATTACTTGGTGATTTTGATGCTATTGGGTTTATGTTCAGATACTGTTCTTGTTCAAATGCTTGTAAATGAATGTATTAGTTAGTTGAATTGAATGCGAACAACTGAACAAAGAATGCTTCTTTGACCTCATACATTGTCTTCTTGCTATTGGAATTTCAAACTGCCGGTTCTTGCTATATTTTAATGTCCCCTAAGTAGTGATAATCATGGTTTGAATATTTGAGTCTCCCAAACACTCAAATAGTAAAGATTGACTCAAAAGCCGCACAATCACGATAATTGAAAGTCTAAAATTTGGAGAGAAGTTAGGAAAAATTTGGGTTTAGAGTCTGTGACATTAATAAGGATGGGTGAGTGGACCAAACCCGAGTTGGGTTGGATCAGATTGAATGTGGATGGAATTTCTAAAGGAAAAGTTGGTGGTAGAAATGACAAAGTGGATTTTAGTATTTTCCATTGTACCAAAACAAGAAAAAGATAAATGACAAAGTAGATTGGTTAAGTGGGCTTAGTGCAAACATCGGAATCATTATGGAAAATGCCGATGAATGGTGGGGGAGTCATTCATGGTTTTGAGATGGATAATGTTAGTTTTGATATTGCTATCAACAACAGATTCCTTGCTACTAACAAGTGTTATTTTCTGTCCAAAATTACTAAATATTGAAGAGAGATTGGATTCTTAGAACTATTCAAATTGATAGATCCAAGAATGAATATGCATATTTCCTATCTTATTGGAGTTTGGACAACAGTTTAGGGCCTGATAGAATTGATTCTCCTCTAACTAGATGGTAAAAGGCTTTCTCATTGTCTTTTATACGAATGGTGTTGGGACCCTTGCAAGTGTTTTGTGGGATTTTGGTAGTTGTGGTACTGTTCCAAAGAGGGCCTTTATGTGTTGGTTTTTGTGGGGTGGTGTTTGAAGGGTTGTTGTTTCTTTTAAACTGTCTCTGTAAGCAGGGAACCTTTTTTCTCAGACACAGTTTTGTCAATGCTTAGGATATTTTGGTTTTAGCTTGTTTCCGAGTTGTTTTATGTCGGGTAGCAGCTCTGTCTCTATTTTGACAGTTTAGGGAGTTGCAGGGAGCCAGGGACTTCTTTTTGTCCTCTTGGTTATGTGTTTAGTCTAGTTGCAGGTGTTGGTTTATAGAAGTTGGTGGGGGTTCGGGGTTACCTTAGTGACTTTTATAGCTCTATCTAGTCTTGTGTAATCTGTTTCTTAACTGCTACACTAGTATTGTGCTCGATGTTTCTAGCTTTAAGGCCCTGGTCATGACAAGGCAAGACATGGGAGATTGAACGCTCATGTTGGTACTTCTGTAGCAACTCTGGAGAGTTGAGGATAGTAGCTTGAACAAGTAGACTGCAGTTATTGTCTACGGCTGCTTTTTTTTCATGTCATTTGGAGCATCCTTTGGCAGTATCAGCAGTTTTTTCATCAAAGAGTGTTGCTTCTGTGTTTTCATGTTTTCTTCTTTGGTGTTTGCAGATTTGTAGGATTATTTAGGGGCATCGGGTGTGCTATGGTAGCTGTTTGAGTGAGGCGCTCTGGCCGACAGATTTAGCAGGTGTTTTCTGTTATGTGTTTAGTCTAGTTGCAGGTGTTTTGTTTCTGTGTTTTGATCATAGGCTTATTTTAGTAGTGCTGGTTTTTGTTGTTGGGGGTGGCAGGTTATCACTTGCTTGTTTTATGTATTAGTAGTTCTTTGCTTCATGAGTTATTTTGAGCTTAGGATTACCTTTGTTAGAAGTAGTTTCCTGTGAAGGTTTATATTTCACAGCATCCTTACCATTTGTACTCTGTAACAATTCCTGTGATGGTAATATTTGAGAAAGATAGTAATTAATATCAACTTTTTTCAGGTGCAAACTAATATGAACTTTTTTTTGTTGAAGGAAACTACTATGAACTTAAAAATTGAAAGTTGCAATTATTTTAAAACATACTTATTTTTCTGCAAATAGATCAATGATTGTGAGAGGGAGAGAAGATTTTTGATATGGAGGTAGTAGAATTCAACTTATTTCATGTATGGATTTGGATTCTAACAACATGAAAAAGGAGAAGATGAAGAGAAACAATTGATGATAAATGGGTTGGCTCAGCAGCCGGATAATATTGATGAAGAAGATGGAGAATTGAAAAAATGGATGAGGAATGAGGTGATTCAGTTGATTAATCATATGGTCGTTGCTAGATATTTTAATGCAACATCTTCATATTCCCATTTATGATTTTCATTTTTGTTTGGTTTTGCTAGATTATCTTATATGGTTGCTTCTTTTGCTTATTTATTTAATTTGAATCAACAATGAAGGAATGTTAATGATTTTAATGCTATTGTTTGTCTTCAGAGATAACAGTTCTTCCTCCAATGCTCGTAAATGATTAGATTAGTTATTTGAAGTTGAATAACTGGACAAGTATGCTTCTTTGACCTCGTAGCGTTGTCTTCTTGATGTTGGAACAACATAACTTATTCTTGCTTTCAAACATCATAACCTCACTAGGTGTAAATTTGTCAGTTAGTTAATGAACAATGGAGCACAAGTAGATGAAGATTATAAACTGTAAATCTGACATTATTTTAAAAAAATGTACTTGGTGAAAGAATACTCAAGTTGTTGGGATAAAAGACAATTGGCACGACACTTTATGGTTTCCATGTTGGATTTTGGCACCATGAAAAGAAATCGAAATTAAAGAAAAGTAAATATATTCTATATCCATAAATTCTGACCCTTCTTCAACTCTTCCATTTTTAGGTTTTGTCTGGTATCGGTTTGTATGGGACACGGGTTGATCGATTGGTTTGATTCGGGTCAGCACATCAATAAAAGAAAGAGCTCTTTTGATTACAATTAAATATAAGATGTTCAATAGGTCTTGTTACACTCAATTCAATAAAAGATATTTGCACAAGTTCTTTAAATTGCAATTTAATACAGAATCAAATTCAACTTCCTAGATATATACAAGATGTCTTTTCTTGCAATTTCACTTTCTGGATGAGTAGATTTGTCTAAGTCCATACTTCACAGAGGAAATTTTACTTGGTCCTTGGCTCATTATCTTCCTTGACTACATTAGAATGCAAGACAAAGACTCTTCTGATCAAAATTTGGAATTTTTTCTGGTGTTCTTTACAAGACCAATTCAATACAATTAACTTCACTAAGTTGTGCTTTCTTTAGGATCAGTTTTTTGCTTCCTCTTTGTTTAGCTATCTGACTGGCTATTATTACACCTGCATAAGACAAACACAAATGGGGATACACAAGTTCAATTACCTGCATTCGGTGTAAAAAAAGTTCAACCACCTGCATAAGCAGTCAAGCTAAAGCCAAATCATTAGTTTACAATCAAGCAATTTCAAATACCTACTATAAAACATCATTATAGAAGAATGTTGTGTATTGACCTGAAGATGTTTTCAGTTTCCAATCAAAGCAATTTCAATTTCCTTAGGGAAACCATTATCTCAATACATCAACTTGTGTCTCATCAGAATATTGAATCCTAACTCTAGTTGAATTCCTTCATTCAAGCCTAATTAAGATTCAAATTTAAACTATCACAACAATCAAAAGCTCTAGCAAGATTACTATTATCTGATAAATTGCTGCAATTTACCAAAGTTCTAATAAGGTTATTATAGACACAAAAGAATAAGATTTCAATTTTCACCCATGTTTCACGTGAATCCATCTTTGATCTGCCCTTGGAGGTTTCTCAATCTCGACCTACCGAAAATGTTTGCAAAGGAAATTACTCCTCCACCTTCATTCATTCAGACAAAATCGCAACCACATAAATAGTTTGCACAAGCGGTGATGAAAACCATGACTCCGCCTCCAATTTAGGCGACAAACTCATTCGCCCAAGTTGTTTGTAGTTCATTGATTTTGCCTCAGCCCTATTTGAAAGGGAACATTATTTCAATCAAAATTTATGAGGAAGAATATCAAGGGAATGGAAGGATGCATCAACAACCTCCATGGGAGGCTGGTTTTTAGGAAAGGAGATATGCCTCCACTCCTAGAGAGCTCTGTGAAATCCTAAGCTCTCTTTTGGAATTCAGCAATAATTGGAAATTGATATCGCTTAGTATGCCTTATGTCTGGTCTACCGGCCCATGGAATCTCAAACTTGTGATTCTTCGTACGTCTAAATGGGTTCGTTATTTTTGTCTATGTTATTGTTATAAAAAGCAGACGAATGTACATGTTTTTGGATTCGTTTAACCTATCTTCATTAGCATTAGGAATTTTAGCACCCTAAAACTTGATTTGAGTTGTTTGTGTTGTTGGAATGCCTGTTTCATTAGATGGGCATATTAGAAATAGAGTGTCTGGGCATTTGTAAGAATGATTCTAGATGTTGATTTATCAAAACCGATTCATGACTATGTTCTAGTTGAGAGGGAAGGGTTCACATTTCATGTCGGTGTTATGTATGAAAAACTTCATGTTTTTTGCAAAAATTGTCAGACTGTGGGGTATAATATTAATATATGTCATTGTAACAAGTTGAATCGTGGAAAATAAATGTTGCACACAGCAAGCCGGATAAACATAAAGAAAGCTTAAGAGGCAGTGGCAACAAAAATTTTTTTGAAGAAAAAGCAAGACAAACAAGCTGAAATAGTTTAGTTTAAAGTCATGCCAAAGCTTCAAACGAGGATGAAAAAACCCCTAAAAACATTGTTGCCCCCATTGCCTTCATCGATGTCAGATGCAAAAATAAAATGTACAAAAAAAAACTCCATTAGACTAAGAAAAAATTAATAAGAATCCAATGAAGCACCTAATGAGTGTTAATATTTCTTAAATCGCAATTTTTGAAACAAATTTTTTTTTTTCTAAAACAACACTCATTTTGAAAAAACTATTAACACTCCTTTTGAAAATTAAAGTGACACTTATTAACTTAATAATATAAATAATATTTGTATTTATTACTAAAAATGAGTGTTAATATTTTTTTAAAAAATGAGTGTTGTTTTAGCAAGAAAAAATGTTTTAAAATAAATGTCGCCTTCATTTTTTAATGCAATAATAACTTGTTCTTTTCAATTGTATCCTTCAATTAATAACATATACACTACGTCCTTTTGAGTTTAACTCAGTTGGTAAGCACAATGCATTAATATATGCAATAATAACCTATACACCACTAACTACGTTCTCTTTTTCTTTTAATTAATGCATTTTCGAGTGTGTGAAAAGCTTAAAGATGGTCATTTTAAACAGAGAGAGCAGTAAATAAATACAAGAGTGAATCATCAACTTCATCCCTGAATTTTTATGGGTCAGCCAACTTCGTCCCTCAATTATGCGAAATATCAATTTAATCCCTAAATTTGTTAAATGTCAATCAAGTTAGTCCTTCTGTTCAAACGAAGTGTTAACGGGGCTGACGTGGCAATTAACCTCTCACATGTCAGACGCCACGTAGGCAGGGACTAATTTGGCCGATAATAACAAACATTTCGAAGGACTAAATTGATTGATTTGCAGAAAATGTTTTGGCCTTCTTCCCAAATGGCTCTTTTCTTCCCTAATTGTATAAAATTGGAACCCTAATTACACAATCTGCAATCTACACTTTATAATCACGAAAATTTCCTCCAATAATAAGT
>Ga0228711_1000639_pt1 | contig 45132 bp, 20 predicted proteins | sample MedpolnodulmetaG_2_FD_177996 | JGI IMG/M metagenome (GOLD analysis project Ga0228711, IMG submission 177996) | Root nodule microbial communities from Medicago polymorpha collected in Santa Monica, California, United States - brown nodules | ecosystem: Host-associated > Plants > Roots > Nodule...
GTTTTTCGAAAATTTTCCTTCCATCGACAATTAACAAAGATAAACTATACCTCTTCTAAAAAAAACTACCATGGTATCTCTAAAAACTCAACAGTATTTATGGCAAAACACTACCACAACTATATTGAATTTTTTACTTTTCTTATAACACATCATAGTAACCAATTTTGTTTTCTCCACAAGGATCTTGAGAATCGATGGAGCATTTAGGAAACCATATACATAGATCCATGCCCTTTCAGAAAACTCATGTAATCAATGGAGGCGTAATCTTAGAATATTTAATCAATACACAGATTCATTTGAGATTGTAGTTCATGCCTGATTGGCGACTGCAGCCTTGGAGAAGACAACCAGCAATTAAATTAAATTTATAAAAAGAGAAAGATTAAAATAACTAAAAGATGGTATTATACTTCCACTTGCCGTACCGGTTAGCAGGTAAAGGCATTGAAAAAATGGGTGACGTGGCTGAATGTAAGTGGTGTGTGTTAAAAGAGTGTGTTAGGGAGTGTGTCCCTAGCATTTCTCGGCATGGAATACATTTCATCTGACATTGTTTTGTTTTCCAAATTTGCGATTTGTTTTGACTATCATTGAATAACACGTTTCTTATGTTGTTATCTGTTTCTTGCAGCACCTTTGGATCCCAATCCATTAACTGACATAGACAGGAGGACCAATGAGTTGAATTTGAAATATAGAACATATATGATTGAGCATGATGTTGAATGGGTGAGTAGACTACTGTTGTTTTAATCATGCGCATGTTTTGATTTCAATCCACAATCATATGCTTATCATTTGTTTAATTTTGTGCAGGCTTCTGATATGCTCCCTATGATGTTTGCTCATGATTTTGGTGACTAGATAGGGCGATATGCGACCATGGTTGATCCTAAAAACAATGTATTCGAAGTATTGGTTGAGAGGAACAACCAAGGTATTTACCTGACTAGAGGCTGGGGTGCGCTATGTGATTTCTATAATTTGACACTTGGTGCTTGGATCACCATTGTCTTCTTGGTGATGGAAGGTTCAACATAAGGGTTAGAGATAGATTTGGCAAGAAGCTCCGTGTTCCTAAATTTTCACCTCCAATGGCTTATGTTTTGGGAATATTCTACTTTTTGATTTTTACTGCATCAGAAATTGACAAAGTAGAAATGGTGCTTTTGAATTTGCTTCATTTGATTATTATGATATTTATTTATTAATCTATCAAGCTCCATTGTTATTTAAGCTCAATGTTTGGTGAAATCATTTTAAAGTTGTTGATGCACGCTGACTTCAAATTGTGACAGTGCTTTTTTCAACCTTAATTATAATATGATCTACGCAATAATAGTTGACGGTTAAATCCTGAAAAGCTATGATCAATTGTATAAACACCGCGATTTATGAACTGCTTTTTACTGTGGTGTTAATCAATGTAGAATCACCGCTATTTAGAAAGACATTTTTAAGCAACTTTGCAGTTTTGTGACAGAGTTGATTTCAATTGTCATTATAATATGATCTACGCATGCAACTTTGACGTTTATGAGTCCTGCAGCTTATGATCATCAATCAAGAAACACTGTGACAGTGTTCATTTCAACCATAAATATAATGTGATCTACTCAATAATAGTTGACGGTTATGCATTGTAACTCAATTATCAATTCTAGAAACACCGCGATCGCGGAACTGCTTTTTATTGTGCTATTAATCAACGTAGAATCACCGCTATTTAGAAAGATAATTTCAAGCAACTTTGCTTTTCTGTGGCAGTGTTGATTTCAACTGTCATTATAATATGATGTACGCACTAAACTTTGAATTTTACAACTTCCGCAGCTTATGATGTGTGTGTGTGTGTGATTTATATATATGGTATTCTTGTATGTATTATAACCGCTACAATCGATTACATTTTAACTGTGTTGTTCATCAAGTTAAATTCATGCTACTTAAGATTTTCCTTATACAGTGCTATTCTAAGATTCATGATATTGAAGGTATTTAGGAACTAATTTTAGAATTGTTATTGCTCTTCAAGTTAAAATCAGTTATGATTGTAGCATTTGTTCTTACTATTTCAAAAGTCAAGGTAACTTCACAGCTACTAAGTAACATTTCTTGAATTTGTTGTTATTATTCAATTGCGATTGAACACTTAATTGCTCAAATTTTATACTGTTTTAATATTTAGTTTAAAATCACCGCCTTTTTTTTTCTTTCGTATTTTAACAAAAACTGAAATTCATCTTTATATAAACTGTTTGATATATAGGTCTTTATCCACAAGGGCTTAGGCTTAATTTACGAAATCTTAATGCTATTAAATTATGGAATTCTTCCGCATGTGCAAAAACACCAAAACTGCTCTATATAATGAACAAATTTTTTTCTTTATCGAAATTTACACAGTAAATTATAAAAACCCCAAATATAGTTTTTTCATTTTATTTTTATAGTTACCCCAACTATAGTTTTCGAAAAAAGAGTAGTATTAAGCTATTGATACATGAATTCCATTTAAATTTCAACTTAAACAAATTCCTATATGTATGTTTTGCAATTACTATTAAGTTAAGGGCAGTAACTCAAACAAGTTGGCATATTTCTTCCACAACCAATTTTTTCGCATATCAACATCAAGAGTAACTTCAAAGAATGGTCTGAAAATTTTGTTGCTAGATGAAAATTGTCATTGCATTGATAGTACTTCAAATGTAATGATTAACGAAGTATTCTGTAATTTGTAATGAAAAAACCGAATGAATATTTATACTCAAAATGATAACATTAAAATTATAAGTTATAAGTGTACTATTAAACTTCGCTTTTGTCTACTACATTTATAATGTATATGACCCATGCGGCAGCACGGGTGGCAAGTCTAGTGCGGTGTAAAAGGAAAGTTAGGAGAACCACGTGTGTAAGAACTCGAAAATACTAAACTTCCGGACCACACCACTATGTTTCTGTTTCATCTCTCTCGAACATTCCAGCTTCTTCTTCTTCCTTGTCACCCTTTAAATACCTTATTTCGCCACCTCTGTAACTCCACACAAAACAAAACAACGCGCATTCCCAACATTGAAAATATTTCATCAAAGAAAGTGTATGAGGATGGATTTCAGGTTCATGGGTTTGGATGCTCCAGTGTTACAATGTGGAGAAATCATCATCACACAATGCTCCAACTAGATCCTACGTTAGGTGAATGACGAAATATATATTTTCTATATAAATGAATCAAAGTAAGCTTGATCTCTTGCAAGGAAATTATTTCTGTCCAATACATGCCCTTGGACCCGGCAAGTAAGTGTTCATAAGTAACGGCACTTATGTAGTCAAAAGAAAACACATTCTCTAACACACTCTTCGATTCTCTTGCATTCAATATAAGCGACAAGAAATTCTTTGAAGTTCGGCTTTTATCTTCCATTCTCTTCTTAACATTCCATTTTCCAATCCATAGTGCCTGGTATTCTCTTCAAAATCTGCCTTATTGGCTCTTGAAGAATAGGAGCAATTAGTCCAATTATAATTGAGAAGGAACCAGACAAATCCATCTTAAGTTGTGTTGTGGAGTAAATGTGTTGATTGATGAAATTTGATACTTCATCACTGCTAGCACTTGATTGTTCCACATTGTTAACATTGTTCATTGATTCACAAATTGAATGAGGCTTAGAGAGACCAAAGTTGACACCAAACGATGCATCTCCAATAACATCAGTTGCTAGTCTTAGGGAAAGATTAGAAAAGATTATGTCTTCTTTTGAGGTGTCATCAAGATTTTGGGTTGCTGATTCGATAAATGATTGCATTTTAGGCACTAAGTTGGCTGAGTGTCATGGTTGGTATATCGATAATATACTATTTCTCGTCGTAGACTATTGTGAGTCCCTACAATTTTAAATTAGTTGTGTTATTTTAACATCAAAATACAACGATGCGTAAGATAGATATTATGTGTTTATCTCTACTTATTAAGTTTTATCTTCTTCAACTTATACATATTTTAAAAATACACAAAAATCAAATGACACCGAATTTGTCATTAGTGTGATTAATTTTTCATTTGAAATTGCATGATCAATTTTTGTGTGTTGAAATTTTGTACATGCACTAGTGGTCTTTAGTAAAAGGACAAAAGAGTTTTGGTGAACCATTGTATTTGAATGAATTTTGTGGATCTCATTTTAATAATGATGTGATAAAAAAAGTTAATACCATTAAACTGAGTGGCTAGGCTACCCCACCCTGGAATCCACATGAAAAATGCAATGTTGACTTGTGAGAAATTGAAGTTGTACAAGCAAAGTACATTTATACTTATCTTGCAGTCTATTTTATATGGTGTGACAAAAATATATTATTGAGGATATACACAATAATAATGATAAACATTTCATTTTCCCACTAAATAGTGTGGATCATATGAATAAAACTACTCATGTGAGTCCAAAAAAGAGAGAGAGCATGCATTCATATGTAATCATTTACCATTTACAATTCAAACTAATCTTAATTAACACATAAATTTGGTCATGTGAATTATATGTTTTTCCTATAATATCTTTAACCTTAACTTATAAATTTGCACATATACCTGGTGAAGAATAGACCTTTTTGGTGAAGAGGAGAAGCAGAGATAGGAGAAGGAATGCTTCTTCTGTTTGGAATGTCTTTGAATTTTTTGATTCCCACTTCTTTACAAAGCTCTGCATCTGCTATGATTATAAGAGGTTGTCTTCCCATATGAAATCTGCTCCATTTAACAAATAGGACCAATATCATCAACAGTTTAATATTTTTTTTAATATTTGACTTGCATCAAAATTTCCTTTTAAAATTGATTTTGCTAATCCCATTGTTATAAAAAATTGATTTTGTTAAAAAATAAATAAAGATTAATATTTGTTTAATTTATAAAATATCCTAAATAAAATATTAACCCTAGTCTCAAACTTGCATGTAACAAATGCTAGCATCCAAATACACAAGTAGTATTTTTTTTCCCCAAGCATTATCCACTAGAACACTGACCCACCACACCACAAAATTCATAAGTCAAAAAGGGTTTGAAGATTTTGCATATCATGTATTCAAGTTGATCTTGATTCCAACAATAACACCTTTTTTTTATCCTTCTCAACTAGAGAACTAAAAGAAAAGGAGGAAGAAAAATAAATAAAGTGATAAATTGTATGTATGCAAGTACAATATAGAAACCTGTAGATAGGGCCATATTGCTTGGCAAGGATTGAGAAAACGTCAGGGCCATACTTTGCTAGCAATGGAAGGTGTCCTGCAAGAGGCAGTGATGGTGAGCCTGGAACTTTCCTTAACTTCCAAAATGACCAATAGAGATAACCCACTAATCCTCCAATTAAAGTCACTAAGATGAATATTGTTGAAGCCAAAGGGACGTGACTTGAGATTACACTAATAAACAACATTGTTATTAATAACGTGTATGTATGTGTGCATATACTTTATATAGTAAGAGAAGAGGGGAAAAAATTTGTTGCTTGAAATCGAAGAATGAGTTGGGCTATATATATTGTCACATTTCATGGATTGAAGTTTATAAAGAGGGATTGGGAGGGGACCATATTAATTATAAGATGGTTAAATCAAGAGTGGAGTGGAGATGGTTTTTTGTTTTGTCCGTGTATGAATGATATATCGATATCGATTGGTCAGACTTTTTTTCGGCCTAAAAACTACTTTAAAACAAAGTTAAAATAAAGCTCTTTAAGAAAAAAAGTTAAAGTTGTTTGGTTTCTTTATTTTTTTTTAGTTTTAAAATTATTTTTAAGTTAAAAGTTGTTTGACAAAATATTGTACAAAACTTTGAATTTATTATTTTTTTGGTGGTGTCGGGGTTCGAACCGGGGACCTTACATATAATTATGCATTGTCTACATCAACTAAGCTAAGCTCACGATGACAAAACTTTGAATTTATTATGAATTAACATAATAAATAAATAAATGTTTAAAATATTATGTATTATGTATAGTTTGTTTCTTCTTTTTCAATTATACTATATAACAAAATTTGTTATAAGAATACCATATTTTTGGTGTCATTTAAAAAAATAAGAATTTATATTATATGATATTATATTTGTTACATTGCTAGTGTCATTGAAAAAGATATGTTTAGTTTTTCAAATAAGAAAAAGATATGCATAGTTTGTTACGATATAAATGTGTAAAATATATATATAAGTATAATTTTTTTAGGCATCTATACTTGTACTATTAATTAAAATCAAAATTTTATATAAATAATTATACGCATTAGCGTAATAAAAAAACAGACATACAGACATAAAGTATTACTTTAAACGCTAATGTGTGTGTGTGTATTTGTGAGGTTGAAGAAAGGGAATAAAAATATTTGGTGTCATTCAATGACAACATGAATAAAAATATTTGCGAGGTTGTGATAATCGAACGATATTGAAATTAAATATATAAGAGATAAAAAGATAATAAATTTCTTCAAAAATAGATAATAAAATTAAATGCACCCTCCTTCAAAAAAAATTATATGGACCGGTCCAAAAAAATAAATAAAATTAAATGGAAGAAAAAAGCAAATTGAAATATAATATTAAAAAATAAAAGAAAAAATATTAAAAAAGAAAAGAAAAGGTTGCCAACATGAGTTGAAGAGAGATGTTTGTGAAATAAATTGCGGAGAAGTAGCTTTTTGTAGTAGCATTCAACAACTTTTCGTTAAAGCTCATTCTATTCAATTTTATTCATTCTAGAAAAAGTACTTTTTTTTAAGGTACTTTATTGATATTGTGTTTGGCCTAACTTCTCTTTAAAAATGTAGAGAAACTGGAAAAAAAAAGTCGGGCCAAACGGTACCGATATAGACGAATGAAAATTAAAAAATGGAAATCGGTGCACGGTCACCAGAAATCCAGAATTGTGATGCACAAGCCTCTGTGCACTGGGTTGGAATCCTCTCCATTTAGATTTTTCTTCATTTATACCATTTGAAGAGATATAGACACGTAAAATGAGTCGTGGGTCATATCATTAAATAGGTTTCACTATCATTGATTATTTTTAAAAATTTTTGTGTCTATATCACTCCAAATGATAGAAATGGAGAAAAATTCAAATGGAGAGGATCTTAACAGCACTATGGTATATTGGCCCCTAGTCCCCTACTATGAACAACCACAAAAAGATTGAATAATCTAAAAATAAAAAATGAACGGTTCGGATATTAAATTCTTTATTTTGTTGAAGTCATAGTACAAGTTGTCTCATTTTAATTCAATGATCGACTTTTGTTGACGGTCAGAGTATATTTTAGAGCATCCACATCTATGACACTCATATGTATGGTATAAATGGATATATTACTTTACACTTTTCAATTATTTAAACCACTTAACTATATTTTTTAAATATTCATACAACTCATCAATACTTTAAAATTGGTCCCATTGAAATACACAATATACCTATATTATCTATTTTTTAATACCAAACAGAAGAAAGAAGCGTGGTATTGCAGAGCAACGGTTGTGAATTTGGGAACGTGGTTGAAACTCAAATATTGGTTTGCTATTGACACAATTTCTTTGGTAGCAGTTTAGTAACTGTGATGAACCAGGCGTAGAAGTCATATTGCATGAGCAGCTTGAAAATGTTTGAATTTCTTGAATTGTCTGAGTTATCGTTTGATGAACTAGACTTAGAAGTCATGCTTTTTTATGGATGATATAATTAGGATAAGACACTGAATCAGTTAACGGTAGACAACAATTTCTTACAAATACTTTTGAATTACCAACAAAGATTGAGTATAATGGAAGGTGTTACACTCCCTTAACCTGAAAAACCAAAATAAGTATCTGACACATGAAATAGAATTATCTCTTGTGAAAAAAGCCTATAAGAAACAAAAAAAAATGCTATTGGATTATTGACTATTGCATAAACCAACACTTCTTTTGAGTTCTTTTAAGGCTAAACTGCACTTTTCGACCCCTAAGTTTCAAAATGTTGCGATTTTGGCCCTCTATTAAAAAATATTACAATTTTGGCCCCATTCGTTCCAAAATTGCTAAGATGTCACGTGTTCCAAAAAAGGATAGAGCGTCTGAGACCTATTTATACCGCCTGTCATCATTAATCATCTTCCGATAGCGAGCATTTTCTACACCGACAAGCTCTTTGTAAAGGTGGTAGCGGATTAGTTGGTGATCATCAACAGTTAGGTTACGTATGACCGCAACTGCTCGGAACCCACAATGGCCATCACCGGGTATATCCTCAACCTTTTCAATAAGTTCATGCATCCAAATTGGGATTTGGTCTTTGTGTGGTACGTGGACTTTAACTGGTGTTGGCTTCAGATTTTTTGGAATTGGCTTAGGAGGAGTATGAGACATGTTGCTTTTCCATGCACTCTTTCTACTTGTCCCTGTTGATTTTGCCTGTGAACCCTATGTTTGTTGTTCCAGGGAGTCAACAATTTCCCATAGCGAAGGGGACCGCCTTGTCGATCGAATGCTTTGTTTATCTTTCTTTGGAGCTCCTTTGGTGGTGACCTTATTTGGTGGTGGACGCATAGAGGTTGTCTCCGGTAAAAAAAATTGTCGGAATTGTTCTTTCATATGCACCTTCATGTTGTAATCGGCGTTTTTGAACCAAGCCTACAATGTGTAAAAAAACGGTCATGGGTTATTGCTGGAAAAATAGGCAGAAACATGCATGCTAGTCTGTCCTTGACCCAAGTCTAAGTTTGAAGGACTTAAAACTCACGTGGGTCGAGTTCTAGACATCGGAGAATGTTCGACCCATAACATGTATACTCAACCTATTCTTCTTAGGTTCTAATAAACTTTATAAGAGGAGGTTTCTACGTAAAAGGAGATATGTCATTCCTTCAACTTAAACATAAAGCATCTGACTTTAAGCATGGTTGGCTGTGGGCGAGGTCACAAAAGTTCTATCTCGGAACACTCCCTTTTTTTATTATTAAGATTAAGATATGATGATGATGTCAAAATCAAATATTATATAGGTAGATTTTTTTATGTAGGCGGGTTTCCTTAGTAATTTTATAATTCAGTTTAATTTTATTATTTGTTTGTTTTGTTTTCAGTTTGTTATTTTTCGGCCCATTAGGGTTTGTTATTTCCCTATTTAAGCTTAACAGTTGTAGCTTAAGGGAAAACTTTTATTCATTCAATATTATTTTATAGAGTTTTTCTCAATTTCTGGTGGATTGGATTCCGAATCTCTATTTTCATAAGTTTGTCGCTTGTAAACTTATTCCTTTTCTATTTAGCATTAGCGTTTGTTAGCATATGCTTCAGACTGCGTCAGTTGGTGTCAGAGAATGTTTCTCCTATTATTTTCCTAACATGATTAGCCATGGGAGATAAACCGGTTAAGAGGGCAGAATTTCACGGTTTAACTGCGGCCGTCAAAGCTCTGTTAGATCAGATGGCGGCGTTGATATTTGGGTTAAATATGTTTTGGTCCCTATAAATATATCAACTTTTCTTTTTAGTTCCTTTAAGATTTTCCTTCAACTTTTAGTCCCTATCAAATTTTCAATCACTACTTTTGGTCCCTATTTTTAAATTAATTTTTGTATTTTTTTTTTAATGAAACTATGCATAAATATGTAGAATAATGTAAAAACCTCTCAAAAAAATTAGAATTTTTTAACAAAACATAAATTAAATATGAATTTTTAACTACGAAAGATATAAAAATTCATATTTAATTCTAGATTTGTAAAAAAAAAAATATTTTTTTTAAGAGATTCTTATAATATTATTAAGAGTTTTGCAAAATTTTATTCAAAAATATGAATTCTACATATGAGTTTATTTTAAAAGAGAGACCAAAAGTGAAGATTTAAAACTTTTGGGGGACTCAAAGTCAAGGACGGATCCATGTTAAGGCTATGTGGGGCTAAAGCCCCGCATCCAACTTCCATATTTTTTTATTATAATTAGAGTAATAGTTATTTTGGTCCTTGAATGTGTAACGAGTACTCACAATATCTCAATGTATTAAAATTTTAAAATAGTCTTTGATTTTGCACTTTGTTAGTCAAAATAGTCCTGAAGTGACAACTAGTAAGTATATTAAAAGACTAATATGATAATATTAACAAATTATTTTAGTGTTAGGGACTATTTTCACTATCAAAATGCACAATCAATGACTATTTTAAAATTTTGAACATTGAGGGTTACTCCTTACATATTCAAGGACTAAAATAATTATTACCCCTTATAAATAAAACACAATATGTTAAGAATAAGATCAACAAGTCAACAACCTTAGGCAAAACTTGTGGAAATAATAATTGCAACATATAAGCTTTTGAATTTGGCTTTGTTTTTGTCGGTAGGAAGTGCAAGTGTTAGCAACTTAGATTTTAGCCCCATATGCACCAAATGTCTGGATCCGCTCATGCTCAAAGTTGAAGAAATATTTTAGAGTGAATAAAACAAAAATTTAACCTATATATTAATAGGTCCTATCAACTCTATAGGATCATTAGAGATACTCTAACTCCTACAAAAAACTTTGTCAAAAAAAAAAAAAAAACTCCTACAACAAAGACTCAAATACTTTGCAAACACCCTAATTAGAGTGCTTCCCCCTTCTACCTACGAACGACAACCAAGATACATGTTTAACATACTCCAGCAACTTCACTTTATTAGCAATCTCACCTTTGAACACAAGTTTCCATAACCTCATGTTGTAACGAGCCATATTAATTGTGTCACAAATAGCAAGGGATTAAGGAGTTATCTTTCTATTTGTGAAATTGAGAGAGAGATGAGGAAAAGAGAGAAAATATTTGAACGTATAAAAGGGTGTGAAATAAATTTTATAAATGAAAACAAAAAAGTTAAGATGGAAACAAATTAAAATTCTATAGTACATTTTTTTGGCACAAAGCATGCATCCTCGAACCGTTATGGGTGGCACAGTTTTTATAGACGATTAGTGGTAAAGTTCTCTCTCAAAAAATTGAGCAGTGTTACATTTTTAGAGTTGGATTTGAACCAAAAACCCTGATTAAAGAGTAAGATATTCATTACTCTCGTCTTGGTGTTCGTGAATATTAATGATGCATTTGATAAGATGAAACATTGCACATGTTTTAAAAGTGTATTTCAAGATGTTAGAAATGGAGAAATTCCATTGATGAATCGAAGAAGCTTGAGTTTGTTAGAAAGGAGAAAAGGAGAGAGAGGAGAGAGAAGATAAATTCTAACTGAATCCAACAGAGTTTTGTATTATGTGAATTGTATATGATTACAATAGAGTTTAGTATATATAGTGTAAGGGGCTTACAATGTTATGCCAGCTATACACATTTAAGTAAAGCTTGTTAATACAATTTAAGTAATGCTAAGCTACTAAGCTAACAGCTCTATATCTCTAATACAAGATGACATAAATTGTTTAGGACCCCTCCGCCCGCTGTTCTTGTGTATAGTCACGTTTGGACACTCTATCAGCTTTTTGGAGCCACTGAGATTTAGTATCTCTAAAACTGGGCAATCTGTAACAATAAACAATTGGTCAAACTACTACTCAATTATTTGCTACAAATTTTACATTTTAGTTATTGGTTTCATTTTTAGGGACGACTAAATATAGTTTAATTAATTTTTAGAAAATAGATTTTTTTTATTTTCAGAAAATGCACAAATCAAGAAATTATATTACTTTTTTGAGAAATAGAAATTATATTACTTTGTCTCATATTTAGTTACTGTTTAGTGAAAGGGAATAGAGGAGTGGGTCACGTAAAGTGAGATGAAAGAGAACAAAACACATGAATAACCAAGGTTTAGGAGTAACCTCAATGATTCTTAGCAAATTATCAAAAGAATCAAGGCTATAAGTTAACTTCAATGATCCAGTATCTTTGTTTTGGATCCACGTGAAATACAATTGACGATTTAGTAGAGATAATTGTTGAGTTTTATTTTTCTTTCTGAAGGGATAATTGTTGAGTTAGAGACCAATATCAATATAAGTTGATGCAAGATGATGCAACACAAGAGAAGAAATGTACACAAAAGACTAGGTTGAGATCATCATAGGTTGAGTTCATATTAATACAATCAGTATAGATCTTTGCTAGAAAAAGAAAACAACACATCATATCCCCCTACCCTCCTTTCCCTATCTCAATCTCTAAAATGCCAAAAAAGAAGAAAAAGAGCAAAGTACATCAATAGCCTTTTAATGTATGCCCACTAAGTTCCGAAGGAATCCTAACAAATACTAATGAAGTCAGTTTAGAATTGACACCACACAAACAAAAATCGCCAACTGTACAGAAGACCAAAGAAAGACATGCCCCAGCTCTTCAGATCAATGCCAATCAGTCCCCATAGGTGATGCAAGCTTGGTTTGGTGACCAAGCAAGCCTGAAAAAATTAGCAAAATGGAAGCCAGCATTTAAATTAGAACTTACCAAATGGCTGGCTTTCTTCAATTCCCGAATGGATTACCAAATTCAACTGTTGAATTTCTCACGCCATCGATGTTAGACTCAGTCTCCTGTTACATATACAAAGCAAAAAAGACAGCATAAAAACAAAATGAAGACAAATAAGCTCTACATAACAGTAGTTAATGAACTAGAACTTGCCTTATTACTGTCTTTGGAACAGCTTCTGAGTCAAAGCTTTCCTTGGTAGAATCAAGAAACATCCCTGCCATTGCAATTGGCTTCACAGCACCAGCAAAAAAAGAGAAAAGAAACAGGTAAATTGGTAAGTAAACAACATTTCCCCTAATTAAAGCTAACAATAAAAGAAGACAGTTGAAACAAAAGAAAAGAGCAAAGCTTTTGCCACATGCACTAGTGTCCCTTTATGATGACAGAAGAGATATATCAAAGTCAGTAAAAAAAGAGGAAAAAATAAAAATTGAGAAAGGAATTGAAAGCCAAAACCTCCAAATGTGTCTGTAGTGTGTCTTGTAATACTTCATTGTTTGCACTGGCCAGTGTACCTATTCCACTGTAGGTGGTGGTATCGAATCTACTGTTGTTCATTGCCTCAACAGCCCTGGCGCTATTATCAACATACCCTGCCACTGATACAGACGCAACATATTCGGGAGAGCCATCTTCACTCGAAACAGATGTAACCCCACTAGAATTTGATCCACATTCAGTCCCAGCTTCTGGAGACATTCTTCTATCCAACTCATCTTGCTCACTATTGGTCAAACTCATACTCTCACCACTCTTCAACTCTTGAAAATCAGATTCAGCATCAACAGACATGCCACCAGCACCAAGGCACGAGTTGCCAGTTGTCAAGCTCTCCGCAGAAGGACTGGCACAATGTTTTTTCAGTACAACATCTTGCTTCACCCCCTTGTCATCATACTTCCTCTTGATGTTCCTCCCACAAAGTTCAGTCCCAGAAACCTCATTTTCTTGAAGTGATTTTGGACGATTCTTCACTGGTGCTGTTGACCTTGATGGTCGAGATCGTTTAAAACCATCAGGAAACGCATAGCAAGGGATTTGCCTTCTACGGATGTGTGAAACATGAATGTCCATCCCAGGTTTCCAGAACATGTACATATTAATAGAATGCCGAAATGCTTCAACAGTTCCGCGTATATCAAACTGCTGGCCTTCTTGAACAACCTCCCCCTGTTTCCTCTGCAAGCCCATGAAGAAGGCACTATGTGAACATTTCCTTGAATTATCAATATACTCCCGAGGATAAGGATGGCACTGCAACTTCCCAATCGTATCACGCTCAATCATCAAAGTCAGCTGCCGAAGGCGTGATTCCACCCAACCTTTCCAAGCACGCAAGTCATCAACATCAGCAGCTACTATGTCAATTTGCAGAAAGTTTTTGTAGCCTTCAAAGAAAACATATGGTTCAAAGAGAGCACTCCAGCTGACTTTATTCAGTTCAATATCCCCACAGATTTTGTTGCCATATTGGAACTGCTCCATCATAACTCGAAGTGTGCTTGCAGAAACATTATAACTTGAATTCATGCACGGATATGCGGGAGTTATGATTGGCATAAGATGAGATCGATCACGAGGATTTCTAAGAGGATGCCACACGGAAAACCCAAGCTCGTTCTCCTCTATCGAACATAACATGACAGGATTTGGCCAACGCCACTGTGTATATACCCTAAAGAATCGAGAGACAAGCATGCTTGGAACTGCATTTGGATACAACTGGCATACTCGAGCTACAAGAAGTGCCCAGTTAACACCACCGAGGAAACCTGTCACCTGAAAATGTGAAGACAGGGATATTTTGAACTAGCCATTGGTTATTCAAAATAAACAAATGAGTTGACATGGTTAGTAAGAGAAGGAAAAAATAATACTCACATTGGAATAAACACCTCGTCTTTGGGCCCAAAACTTCAAGCACCGGAGTGTTGTTCGAAAGTACTATAATCCAAAAAAAGAAAATGTTAAGAAAGAAAATGTACAGTGTGCAACAAACAATTAGAAATGGATGACTTAACATGATAAGAAATGCATAACAGGAAAATGTCACCTCAACGTTTGGAACAAGCTTTAGAATTTGATCTGCGACTCTACAACCATTCAAACTTCGAACAGTAGGCTCATCAACATTGTGTAGAACAGAGACATCAGATATATCCAATTCCTGCTCACAAGACAGAAACAAAACAAAGTTCCAAAATATAATACAAGAACAAAATAAAACATGCATGCTAAATGTAACCAGCACAAATCTAAGATGTGAAGTTACTGATAAAGGTGGCTGCAGTTCAGTAACATTCATCCAGGTGGTTGTTTTGATAAAGGTATAGATAGAAAAAGAAAAATATTTCACTTACTTCAGGTACAATCAAGCAAGATATACTTGCATAAAGAAGGTCGATCGAAATTCCGTCAAACTTGAACTTCATAACTGGTACATGAGCGTCCGGAACTGGTTGTAGTTCAGTAACTTCATCCACGCTAGCCAGGATATCATGCAACGTGTAGAAAAAATCCTCCTGATAAAAATGTGAAAGGTCAGATGTGAAAATTGAGAATAATTTTAATGAAGCACACAACCAAAATTTATGTGGCAGCATATCTACCTCTCGGTTCACATAGGATGGCCCAATACACAGTGTATCCAAGTCGGCACCAGGTCCATGAACCTGCATCATAAAAAATAAAAATTAAGAAAAAGAGCATAAGTGATCCATACACAACAGATATATTTGAAGCTTAACTGAAGACTAAACATTTATTCATTTGTATCAATATTCCCATATCGTCCAACACTTTGCAAACAAGTAAGATTATCATAATTGAAACAAAAAGTTAAAAGGCCCATTAGGTTTTAATTCACCAAAAATAAATCGAAGTATGAAGATGTGCAGGTCAAGCATGAGGCAAGCAATACTCACGCCAAGACGATAAGAACCAAATGTGAGAATGACAGCATTTGCATCTTCCACCATTTGATCAGTGTACCCTTTCAGGCGAGTAAGGTGCTTTACCCAACTTTTTACTATCTGAAACACAAAAAACAAATTAAATAAGCAAGGGAAATTACCATGGAAATGTTAATGGGCTAGTTTATAATCATTACAATGATAGATTACACCAACAAGAGAAATTATAAAAAATTACTTCAATAAATAATATGTGATTATAAGCAAGTATCTAAGTTACTAATCACTCCAATAAAATCATCACCAACATGCATCAACAATTAAATCAAGCTCCCATCTGTCAAAAATAAACATTCATGTTGATCAATTAAACCATACAGTTCCATATTTACCCCCTACACCCCTAAGTTACCCTGATCATCAATTACAAAATCTTAACAAAATTGCTATAGTCAAATAATAACATTGGTCCAACACTACAAAAATCATAATCATCATATATATCATACAATTTTCAATAGAAAACTAATTCCCTCTATAGATACAACCTGTCCAAGTCTATGAAGAACCTCTACCCTCTTGTCAGCGTCCTCCTTGCTCTCATACAACCCCGAATCAATGAGAAACTGCAACAAAAAACAAATAATTAGTAAAATTAATCAACAAAAAATAAAGGGCACCATCATAGACAAATCAATCAAACCTTCTCCAATTGTTGAGTCCTTTTCCTATCAGCACTTGTTGGACCAGCCATTGAAATAGCCTTTGTGACACCATATTGTTTCTCCGGCACGGCCTGCGAAGAAGAATTCGCAGGCTTTGAAGATGCTCCTAACCCTTCAGAACTACCCATGATCTCAAACACAACCAAATCGATAAAAAATCGAATCTTTTTGATATTTTTTTGCTAATTAACGAAACCCCAGAAATCAAAAACCAACGAAGAGGACAAAAGCAAGTGATCGATCGAAAATTGAATGAAATTTGGGAGCGAAAAGAAATCGCATTAACTAGAAAAACGAAACCCTAAAATCGATGAAACTAAAGGGAAAAGATTGGAATTTAATGAGGAAAATTGAAATCGAAATTGAAATCGGAAACCCTAGATCCCTAAAATTAGGGATTGAAAGGGATCTGAAGAGGGAAAGGGAAGGAGGGAACAAAAGCGCGATCGCGGTAACAAAGATGAAAACAAAAAGAGGAGAGAGAAAGACACGACTCTCGAAAAAGAGAGAGAGAAAACGTGTGTGTAAAGTGTGTTTAGGGTTCCACTTAGATTTTTTTTTTCTTTCTAGAGATATTTTTTATATTTATAGAGTTTAAGGAGAGAAATATGGATTTATTGTTACACTTTAATCATATTATGGTTTGTTGGTTAAGATATCTCTCAAAATAATTTATAAAAAAAAAATCGGATCATAGTTTGTTAATTTGTTAGTTAAGATCTTTCAAAATATAAAGTTGTTTGTTAAGATATACATGTACGGACCAATAACTTATCATATAGGGACTACAAAAAAAAAATTAAAACAAAAATCGTCTTATACAGAGATTATAAATGAACTTTAAAATATTTATAATGATCAAAACTTTTTTTTTAGGGAATAATTATCAAAAACTTTTTTAATTCAAAAAAATACAAATATATTTCTAAAGTAGCAATGAACGTCACAAGAAAGGGGGGTTTGAATTGTGACCAAAATTATTCCTGAAAGTTAAGTTTATACTCAAGAATGTTCTTGGTTTATGTTAGTCCAACGAGATTAGAGTATATAACAATGAATTGATCAGAACATAATGTTCTGAAGAATGTTTATAAGAAAAATGAGAAAAATGATGTTAAGTTAAAATATAAGATTATTTTAACAATGACCAGAATGTTCTGGAGAATGATTATTATAAGATAAAATGATAAAACAGTATTATATATTGATTTTATCTTTTGTCAAATATTTAAACAATTGTTTTATCTTGGACCAGAATGTTCTGGAGACAGTTTAATATTAAATAAGGCAACAATATTAATGTTTGATTAGGGACCACAGCACTCTGGATTAATTTGATAGTGATTGATTAGGACCAGAATATTCTAGAGATTATTATAAGTGTGATAACATGTGTGTGTTGTGTAACTTAAAATAGAGAGAGAGTTATCCTGGTTCACTAAACCCGACTACTTCCAGTTCTCACACCTCGTATGAGATTATCCAGTATAGTTGTCTTGCTAACAGAAACTTCTGACTAGCACTATAAGATCTTGATCACACCAGATCAGTCTGTTACACCTGTATTATCAACCTCAGCAGGCTTCTACAATTCTTTGCACACTAGCAAAAGAAATTTGGAATTTTCTATCTCAAAACTATTAAGCCCAATAGACTTTGAGAAATACAACACACTTTGTATGATGAGATTTGTTTGGATCAAATAAATACTCAATACTTGTTTGAGTTTTACAATAGCAAATTCGAAAGAGAAGATCCAAGAGATATAGTGAGAGAGCTTGGAATTTATTTTGTTTGCGAAGAGCTTTGTTTGTAGTGATGTTTTTCACTTGAGAGAATATTAGCTTTCAAAACTCTTGCATTTAACCTTCAAAGACCCTTGTATTTATAGGTGAGGAGTGTCTTGGTGATCAAGGGAGAAAATAGAGATGTTGGACACGTTTTTGATAGTTGTCCAAAGTCTCATTTGATTTCTCTTTTCTTCTTAAAAATAGCCAGAATGTTCTGTTTGATTTACTAGTTTTGCTTGCACTGTAGCTTGCTTGCGAGGGAGAGAACCAGCTGTAATGAGCTGTTTAATTGTTGTCAATGTTAATTATGTCATTGTCCTTTGTTTTAGTGATGTCATGCTTTAATAAGCCATGTGCTCTTATCTATGAGTAAGATATTTATTCTTTATGGGGTTTTAGCTTTCAAATGGGTCGAACCCTTTTCCAATGGCCCAAGAGACATCTTGCAATATCATAATATGTCATGCTTTCTTGTTGTGCAGACTTGTTCACTTCGATGTACTGTTCCAATTTCTTCGTATATGCCAGAACGTTCTCAGTACATTCTCATGAAACAAATTCTCACAAAACGAATTAGTAGATAACAAGATTAAATAAATATAATATGTCTGTAATCTTTAAAACATCAAATAAAGATTTTGTCTCAACAATTTCTTCTTTTGGGTGAAATTTTTAAACATATTTTTATCCTGATAACTAAATTGCAAAGATATGCTCTAACAAATGATACTTCCTCTCAAGAAAGCATAACATAATGCTTGGTCACCAATAAAGAAAACAACAACCAGGGAGAGCCCTTTCAGATTTGTGGAATTATTTTATAACAAATGATACTTCAATCTTTATATATAATTCTCTTTTATGGAAAACCTTTTTAAATTTGTGCAATTGATTTCAAAGTCATGTGGTTTTAAAAACAACCAATGGTAGAAATACTAATTTTTGTTGGATAAATGGAATTTGTGTAATGTGGAACTTCTTTCTTTAACCTTGAGTCATTATGTTGATTCTTTCCTCTCTCTAAGTGATATCGTAAACCAGGAGGGAGAGTGGGGCGTGAGGGAGGATAATGCCCTTTTTATAATGTGGAACCAAATTCAATTATTAACTAGGTGTTTGCGCTCCCAACTCCTTTCGATGTTAACCATCCTAATATTTCGGGGTTGGGTGGAGCCATAAACCACCATTTCACTGTTTTAAGTTTGTATAATTTGCAACCTTGTACTACACTTGTTGTTGAGGATGATTTTACGAAGCTTTGGAGTTGGAAACAACCATGTCGCATTCAGACATTTATGTGGATGTGTATGAGTGTGTTCTCACTAATGACCTCCTTCGCCAAAATATGCAACAAAAGGAGACAAAATACATTGGCTGGAAGATACCTTATGAGAGTGGCTTAAGCTTAGTTATGATGGTGCATGTAAGGGGAATACGAAGATTTTAGGATATGTGGGGTATCTTTTGCAAGTTAAAGGGGCAATGGATCAAAGGTTACACTAACAAAATTGGTTTGCAAGATGCACTGTAAGCCATGATATGCATATAATACTTAACTTCTTATATGAGGATCGACTAATGGAACTAGGAGAGATCGAGAAGTCGAAGCAAAAAATTGCCGGAGCTTATAACAAATGAGTCAAAGTTAAAAAGTTTGCTGAGGGCAAACTAGTTTTGAAAAACATTATCCCAACTAGAACGAAAGATACAAAATATTTAAAATGGTTGTCGAATTAAGAACGATATGTCATAGTCAACAAAATATTAAGTGAGGGATCATATCGGCTAACAAATATGGAAGGGGAAGAATATACCAGAGGAATAAATGGAAGATATCTAAGAAATATTATCCTACTATATAGGAAATATTGAAGATCCATAGAAAGAAAGTTCCATTAATAATGTAGGAGTGATAGCCAGAAAGCCGGCTACTTGGATATTTCCCACAATATAGTAAAAAAAGGAAAAAGAGATCTCTTAAAGGTTATACTCAAAAGGCAGTGTTCCTAGGGGAATCGCCACTGGGATGATAACATCTTCATCACGGTCTGCCCGAGGAGATTAAGGAGTTGAAAACATAAGGGTTTTTCCACGGGGAACCAACACACAATCCACAAAAAAAAAGTTGAATAAAGGATACACATTGTAGGTTAAGTCGTTTGTCTAATAGACAATAGTTTACTATAAATACTTTGGTCATTAATTGTAATTAACACATTCAATCAATCAAACATGCTTAATTTTGCAATCTATCCCTTTATATTTTTGCTTTTATTCATGCATTTTTTAGTGTAGCTCAAAAACCCAAAAACAATTGTATCAAAAAACAATTAGGAACCCACAATTAAGGGACATAATTCATTTCTTGTCGTTAATCGTTTGAAGCAAGACAATCACAATTGATGAATCTCAGTCGACCTCGGCTAAATTCAGCTTCCCTCAATAAAGCCAATGAGCTTAGTTAGAGCTTCCCTCAATAACGTCCTTAGTTAGAGTCTTGGTGTGCATGACACTTGGCTGTTTTTGTAAATTCTTGATTTTGTTGGCAATGTTTCCAAAATCATAGAGCCCTGATTGTGAAGATTTTCAAGATGTGGTTGTGCCTTATTATGTGCTTCAAGATTGCGGTTAGTTGTTCAAATATGCTTATCATTCTATTTAAAGAAACCATGTTTGAGTCATATTTGCTCAAACCTTAAAAGCTTTGACTTGTAGGCCTGCGGTTAGAGGCAGGCATACATGCTAAGGTGAGACGCTTTGTCGTAAGGAAATTCGCAACATCATTCTGTCTAATCTAGGTTTAATTAGACGAGGATCTTCTTGATTATTAAGTTCAAGAGTATGGATCACCTTTTCAACCATGGTCTTCACAAATTTGAATACAAAGTCTAAAGCAATTTAAAAAAGTTTATAATCTTAGGGGTTTCCCCACTTTATTTAGAGTCGGAAATAATTAGATTAAAATCACAAAAAAAATCAACTTATTATTATGATCGTTTCTTATTAAATTATTAACGAGAGAGTATATTTGCTCTTTTTTTGCCAAATTTAGGAACCCATACACATTGATGGTTCTCCCATAAATAAGTAGTTCTCTTTGATCTTTTATGAAGAGTGCATCCTTTAATATACAATTTTTTTATATAAAGAAGTTAATATTTTTTTTTTAGGCAATGTCTAATAGGCATGTGTAAATTAGTCTTGCACCATATAAATTCATTTTTCACTATTATATGAATAGATATGATCATATTTCGTTCACATTAGACTCTTACTTTTGAATGCAATATCTAAAGAAACTTGAAATTTTAGAATTCAGGGATTTCCCCACTTTTTCTAACCTTTTAAATGTTGTGTGTGTATAAGTAAATTAGTCTCCTTTAATAAATCCCATTATATTTTATTTAACTCAATGATGATGATTGATGAGAGTTATAAATCAATCAAATAATGGAAAAGTGGCTTTCCTTAATCCTTACTACCTCATCCAAACATTAGTTTGGATATTGGATCCTTAAACAAGTAACTTAACGGCATTGTGTAGCATGGACATTTACATGTAAAAGTTGCTTCTTTTGAATCTATACTATATACAAAGAAAACAATTCATTTCAGCATTTTTGAAGTGACTTTTTCTTTCAAAAAATGTCTTCAATTTTGAATACAAATAACACAATTAACAAATAGATAAATATAAATTTAAATATTAAAAAAATGTAACAAACATTATATGAATATACATATGTTTGGCCTTTTTTTCCCTTATCATTTGAAAAGTGTAACAAACTAAATGAGTATATTTATACTTACTTTTTCATTATCTCAATTATACCCTTAAACAACTTTTTCTATAATAAATATGGTTGTTGGTGTCATTAAAAAAATAAATTAGATTATATTTTTTTGTTATATCGTTGGTGTCATTGAAATAGATAATCATGGTTAGTTTGGTTTATTATAACTTGAAAGCAACAAACATTTATATTTATTGTTTTAATCAAAATCAATTAATCAATAGTATATATATATATATATATAAAGTAAGATTTTTTATACCACGTGTCACTTTCACGTTTATTCTTGATATTTTTTATTGTGTTTCTTTTAAGAGAATTATCCATTTAGCATAAATATCGTAACAAACTACATACATTACTTTAATCTTATCCAAAAAATATTTTACTTTGACTTTTAATTAATTTTTAATATTTTACATAGTATAAATATCTCAACAAATAACTCAATTAGAATCTTATCTTTAAATCCTAATTTTTATAAAGCTTCAATTAGTTATTACTTTATCTTTTATAAATGTATTTGATTCAAAATTTAACTATAAATAAAATGTTTTTCTACTAATCACTTGATCACAAATTTAAGCACATACAGAGAGAACCACCTCTAAATCTAACATTTGTCATTCTCTAGGTTTGGTAAACATCACTGCTATTTCTTTCTTAAATCACTACTATTTTTTATTTTTACATATTTTCTTTTAAAAGATATTTTTATATATACTTTTAGGTTTATATAATATATCAATATCAATTGCTTCCATGATTTGTTATTTTTATTTTTTGTTTTTCCTAGACATGTTTTTCAAAGTCATCCTAATAAAAGCTTCAACAAATGAATTCATATATAATTTTTCAAGCTACTCCATTATCATATGAAAGTTATATTAGTTAATTTATATTGATTTTTTCCATTGATAAGCGTTAATTTATATTGAATTAATAATCGAATCATAATTATTTTTTTATAAAATAAAAAATCTAATCAAGATGTTTATACCTTCAAATTTCATTCTTAAGGAACCAAGTACTAAATTTTATGTGTTTTCTTTTTGGAAATTATGGCTACAAATTTTGACTCAATTGATGACATAACCATCAGTACTAAATAAAAAGTGTGTGGATTAAAGATTAGGATCATTAGGATGTGAAGAATGTCGAACATCAAATACTAGGATCAAATTGATTTCATTGATACGATTTTCATGGATGAAAGAGTATGCATCATTTTTTTTCCTTATTAACTTTTACTAATTAACAATATTTCACACTCTTGGATAGACGAATACTAACATATACATCCTTCCGTTTTTCTTTTATACTTAATCATATAAAGAGAATAAAATGTTTTTAACAAATAAGATAAAAATAAAATTTGTTTACGGTGTCTAATATTTTTCTTATTGTTCTAGATTTTGTTTCTATTGTGTTGCTGATTGTTGCTATTTTAATTGAGTTTAACTAATTTTTGAATTGATGATTCAAATAAATATTATATAAATGATTAAATAGTTTACATAAAGGGGTAAAATCCGAAAGGAAAAGCTCATACCAAAATGATGTATTCTCTTAATATTTTGTTATTGATTCTTTAAAGCTTTTTTTCTATGATTATCTTTAGGATTTTTATTTTATGTATTTATTACCAATTTCGGATCATTTAAATTTATAACTATTCAAATACATTTGTTAACTTTGTTGTTCATGATATTCCTCGGAGCACAATTCAATATATTGTGTGAAACAACAAGGTTGTAAAATATCAATCTATATATATTGAATGAATGTGTTATGAGATAACAAATATCTCAAGTGCTACTAACAACTACAAATAAATATATATCAACTTTCCACAAATATATATAGGCCATTTTTTAAAAACCAAGACCACTGTCAAGCTGATTGACGATTCAATTATTCAGTTTTATCCATTTAAATTTACACCGTATGTTGATATTTTTAAAGCTAAGAAGGAGAATTCTTACTTAATTGGTAATTTATATATATATATATATATATATTTGTTATAATTTCTGTTCTTGCATTGGATATTCACCTTAAATATCATATTTTTGTTTAAGATAGTATTGGAGTATTAGCTACGAAATACAAAGACAGTGTTCAATGAACCATCTATATATTTTTGTTCTACATCAATACACTTTTGTGATTTCTAATTTTTTTTATTGATATGGGAGGAGAGAAACTCATATGCACGTTATGAGGATAATATGAAAACCATCTTATTGATTTTATGTCTTAAAATTCAAATGTTCTAATTATCTTGATATTACAATAGATTAGGTTTAAATTATATAAATGTGTTTAAAATTATATTTTATTGTCTGCATATGAAAAATGGTTTGCAATTGTTTTACTTTTTTAAAAAATATTTTATACTTCTAAACAAAGGGAGAACCAAGCACGAATTATAATAATTTAAAAATAATAATTAATGCTAATATTCCTGAAGTCCAACAACTCTGAACCAGATATTCTTATTCTTCTCTATGTTGTTGAGTTTGATATTATATTAATTAATTATTTTTTCCTTATATCAAATAAATCGATCATATTCTATTCAAACTTTTAAAAAGGTTATTTTCAATTTTCATGTCTATAAAACATGATTTCATCAATAAAAGTATTATATCAGGTTATTTGGTTTGCAACAGTGTGGGAAATATGGAAGGAAAGAAACAATAGATTATTCAAAGGCAAAGAATGCCCCGTTTTTCAGGTGGTTGATAGGATTTAGTCCATCTCCTATATGTGGTTGAAGGCGAAGTACGTGACTCTTCCCCTCAATTTATATGGCTGGTGGCTTAGTCCGTTCACCATGTTGGGCATAAGTTAATAGTTTCTTTCTTTTTTGTATATCTTTTCATTTTTTCCCTTGTAAATATTGTTCAAACCTTGTGTTTCTTTCTTGGTACGCCTTGTACTAGGAAGTACACTTTCCTTTGGTAATATATTTCATTTTAGCTTCTTAAAAAAAAATAAAAGTATTATATCTTTTAATGTATTATTTTATTTTATTTATGCAGATTATGAAAATTATTTTATACTAACAGTAAGCCAAGTTTTGATAGCTTACTTAGGTGCAAAACTAAAGTCAATATTTGTTAGCTAAAGAATTTTATCCATTAATATTGTATGTTGTTTAATGAATTTTATTTATAAATTTAAATCATTTCAACCTGATATACTTATATATGTGAATGTGCACAAAACTTTGCTTACAATAATTAACCCAGACAATGCCGGATATCTAAACTAGTTTTAACAAAAACATTGTTTATAATTTTCAAACGTTGACGCAATAAAAAAAGCAGAAAGATAGACACGTGAGTACTCATCTTTTCGCCGGTCTTTAATTAATATCTTTAAAGTACTCATTTGTGAACATCACTTTGATTGTAATATTTCTTTATCGGTTATACTATACTGTGTATGCAAGTTCGGAAGTTCCTACTTGCAAACCCGTATGCCATATTTCGAATTTCAAAGTTCCTACTTGTAAACGTGGCCCCATATGGATGCATGCATGACATATATTCCACATTTCCAATTTCCAATACCAATACACCTCATTTTCTTCATCAGGCCACAATATCTACAGACCAAACATTCTTGGTAAGCAAAAATCAAAGTTCTTACGACTTGTTTCCCTACCAAAAGTCAAGTTGTGGATAGATTCTCATGGTAACTAACAACTACTAACAAGAATTGCTTGGCTCATATTGGTGAGCGTAATCAGTTTAAGTAACTTTTCAATGTAGCAACACAAATGCATGCACCATACCATGGGGAGCACGGTCCCATTTTTTTTTGCTAGTGGGTTGTTGGGATTTGAATCCAAGCCTTCACACTTAGGCTTATGAAATTTGTTGTTTCCACTTCAACATTTACTATGAAACATCAGGAATTACACATTTACCTTCATCGGTGGTTAACTGTTGCCGAATTTACACTAAAAAAATATCACTACGACGGTTAACTGTCGCAGAACAAGGAATTTCGACAGTTAACTGTTGTCGGGTAAGTTTTTAAGCAAATTCAAAAGTGTGAACAACAATTATCTAGGCTTATCTCAAGCAAATTTACAGTTTGATCTATTTAGATGTAAATATTGGACGGAACATCACAATATAAGACAAATTTTTATGGTATTTAATAATTTTTTTATCTTATATGATGTTTGATGGACAAAAGAGTATTTGATTATTTTATACAACCTATATTTGAGATAAAAAGTTGTGTTGTGTTTTAGCGATAGATGATAATCTTAGTCTCTTGCCCCCCAATTTATCTTATCCCTTTAACAATTTACAATCAAACACGATTGAACTGAAGTTGTTATTTCTTATCCTTTATTTTTTTAGTAGATCATATACACAATTATAGTCTATCCATGTTCAATTCTTGAAAGTTGTTTGAAACACTAGCAACCGACGTCCTTCTCCACAAGTAGAAATTCATTGCAGTATTAGTCATCTTCACAGTTGAGATGATGATCTAATCAACGTCAATTAAAAAGAGAACATAAAATTCTATTCATATTCATTCAAAAAAAATTTATCTTATTTTTCTCAATTCAACACTCATTAGTAACCTATATCTAAGGACACATGACTAGGAACTTTTGCTTGCACATGTTTAAATGTTCGGTTGCATCCTTTAAACAGAGATTAGTTCCTTCAACTCGCATCTACTTGTGCTAGAAATGTGTTTGTTTCTTTTCTTCACTGTTTATAGAATTGATTTTATCTAACACAATAATTTATAACTTATGATTTTTCTTTTAAGAAGGTAAATTAACTCATCCAAACTAACAATGAAATGATCGGACCTAAAATCTTAATTAGTGCAACATAAGTTTTCAGACTATTAACTCATATATTTTGCAATTACCTTTTACTTAAATGTCCATCGATTATTAGCCAAAAACAATTTTAGTAATTGCATATCTGACATCAATTTTAAACATATACATACTTAATAATCTAAGAAAAAAGAAGTTTTTTTTTGAGAGAAACATATACTTAAAGTTGGCAACATCAATTACTATCATCTAAATTTTGATAATATTTTCAAATATTAGTTCTTTGTCTTCTACCTCACATTAGTCCCCACTATCTCCTTCCTCCTCCCTTTTCTTCTCTCATTAGTTACATCGTATTGCAAATTCAATTAATTTTATTTCGATTCCAACTGTACTCTACCAAAATATTCGGAGAAAATGTTTCTTAGAATTAATTGTTTTTTGTCATTTTATAAATGATAACGTATTCAATGAGTGGATGGATATACGGAGTTACGGCAGCGTTTTATTTCGTCTTTTAAACCTATTTAATATTAAGCTTACCTAACTTGTATATTTGTTCATTAAAAAATACCTGCTTGTATTTCCATATATATGAAAGATGTAAAAGAATTGTCAGAAACAAAAACAACAAAAAAATCTATAAAAGGAGAAACGAATACCCTTCATCATTCATATATCATTCACAAGGAAAGGGAAGATATATAATGATATATTCAACATTTATTTGGAATAACCTAATGAAAGAAGAACTCTATAAAAAGTTATTTTTGTCTTTTTATAAATAAAAAAATATGAGATAACAAGTATTAGTCAATTATAAAAGTGTTTCAATATTACATTGAATTTATTTATATACAGACAATTACACATAAACGAAAGACAAGCGGACAACAATTTGTGTCGCTTACTTTTTTTGGATAATAAAACTAATTCTTTTAAACATAATATTCATGGATTTTGAAGATTCAACATTGTTATGCATGCCACTTTAGATTCTTTGTAGAAAGTCAACAAGTTCTAGTACTAAAAAGTTAAGAGTGACAAACGCAAATGCTATAAAAATGTGTTGTCTGAAGATACTTTCTCATGTGTTGACCACTTTACTTGAAGTAGCTTTAAAGGCTGACTTTCCTACAATAAAAACCTCGATATCTTAATCCCACAAGTGGAGAAGCCACTGACAAATTTAACACATACAAGTTTCTCTCCCACCAAACCGTTTACTAAAACATTTGTTGACCTAAGTGTCAATCTTCCATTTTATGAGCTAGGCAAAGAAGTTCACAAACATATCCTTTTTCGTAGATACTCTAGTCCGCCTAAATATATAAAAAAACGACTTTCTCAACAAATCCTTCTAATAGGCGCCTCCTCCTTCTTCACAAGTCCACACATGCCTATATTATTTTCCTTTATTTGGTTTATGTGCTAATACTCACAACGTTAAGTTAGTATGTCCAAATTCATCGCTCTTAAAACTAGGGTTAATATGTGCATTATTCAGTCTTGATTTGAAACAAAATTAATTGATTATATAATTTTTAATATTGTTGATGAAATATTTACCTGTAAAATTAGGTTTGATTTCAAAAACAAAAATAAAATGTGCGTAAACCATGAAAGTCTCTATCTTTGCTTGGCGACTGCTGAGGGATCGTTTACCTACTAAAGAAAATTTGGCAAACCATGAAATTATTTCTATGGAGGCGCAGTTGTGGGTGAGCACGTTGAGGACTTGAATCATATGTTTCTGTCTTGTCCATCATTTTGTGCGCTGTGGTCGTTGGTGCGGGCATGACTCGGTGTTGAAGGGGTGGAATCACACGTTATCTCAGACCATTTCTAGCAATTTATTCATTACGCAGGTGGTTTGAAATCGCGGCAATCATTTTTTCACCTTATATGGCTCCTGTGTGTTTGGGTTTTGTGGAATGATCGGAATGACAGGTTATTTAGGAATAAACAAAATTTTCTACCACATATGTTAGATAAAGTAAAATCATATTCCTTGTGGTAGTTGAAAGCTAGTAATGCTGTCTTTAGTTTCGGTACTCATAATTGATGGTCGAACCCGCTCTTATGTATAGGTTTTCGACTGATTGTTTTGTAATCTTGACAAGACTGGATTCTTTTCCGTGATTGTTGTGGCACACCTTATGCTGCAGCAATCACGTTGTCAGTGTTAATATAATTTATTTTTGCTTGTTAAAAAAAAACTTTTAACGAAGTTGGTTTAAAAAATGTATAACACCATAAATATTCTATAACCTAAAGAATCAATTTATAACGAAAGAAACTTAAACAACCAATTTATATTAAAAAAACTTAAAAGACTAACTTACTATAAACATATAATTTAAGGACCGATTTATTTAACCTTAAAAATATTGCTACCAATAGATAAGGTTACTATATTTTTTGACAAAAGATATGTTAGTCATTCAAAAAAAAAAAAAGATATGGTTAGTTATTATGTCGGTGACACATGATGAACCCATAAGTTAAATCATCAAAACTTTATTTACAAAAGCACAATCCTTGAAAAGGGATAAAGAACTTCAAGTTTGACTTGGTGCATCTTTAGAATTATACTCACTTATGAGGTTCGAACCCAAAAATAAAAAATCATACAAGATAAATCGTGTCAAAATCTAAGATTCGGCAGTTTAGATTACATAATAACAAAAATCAGCTGTAAAGAATCTGGACTCTTAAATTCAAATCAGACGGTTAAATACAACATTTGTGTCACACTAATTCAAATCCACCAAACAATTAGCTCTAAATAAAAAATTATTATGTCCTTAAACATTGAAGCTTGTGAGGATATCCAACAAATTGTTAGAATATGCCAAAGACCTTAATTAAGTGTTTGTTACCTCTTATAAAAAAGAATAAAAAATTATACAAGAAACTCTCATATATGATTGATTCAAAATGGCACATTGAAATTCAAAATTTGAATGAGAACCCAATAATAATAATAATTAAATTAAATTATAGTAAAATCCAATTAAGATAAAATTATAACATCAGCAACAATATAGGAGTATCACATGGTAGTATTAATTAGCATTGAGTGGCAACAAAACCAACCAAATTTGGAGTATTCCAAAGATATCCACTACTAGAAGTTCACCTAAGAATAGAATTTAATGCTATCATCAGTTATACTAAAATTTCATTGACTGCTCTCTGCACCTCCGTTTATTTCTCATCTGAGACTATTTCAAAAGCCACTTTTCTGTTACAGATTTTACTATCAGAAGAAAAAGAAATTTTTTGACAGTGATAAAGATATTTAAAAGGGTAAGCAAAAACAATGGAATCAGAAAAAAAAAGATTTTTATTTATTTTTTTGCAATTTTTATGTATTTTTTTTATTTCATTATCAATGACCCTATTTTGGATTATTAGTGGGGACAAAGAAGCTTATATAAAGTAACTATTTTTGAGTTGGTATAAGACTTTTAATGTATAGTACAATTTCACAGCAAAATATGCAGTGTACTATATGTTCAGTGGTGTTATTATTATTTGGTTGCAGAACTTAACTCATAGTCTTATTTTGGTTTGAAATACATAAAGGAAGAAACTTTTTGATTGTTTGAAATGTCAAGAAAATATACTCAAATGGGTTTTTGAAATGAAACTATACTCAATGAGTTTTTTGAACTAGAAAACTCTATCTAACTAGCTCACGGGTTTGTTTGTTTTTTAGTGGGTATCTTTCATACGTAATAGTACACATTGTTCCAGAAAGTTTTGCAATTGTTGTTGGAACCATTTGACAGTGATTTTTGAGATTGTTATTGGGTGAGTAGTGAAGAGTACTTTTTGAATTTAAGATTAGATATCATATGAACCTGTTTTTTAGGTTCTTTAAGGTGCCTTTTCTTTTTCATTTTTCCTATGATTAATGTTATTATCACTTTTTTTCATGAGATTTTACCTTTATGTTTTGTCTCTAATTCTTGTCTCTTTACTATGCAGGTGTTTTAGATTTTGAAAGTTTTAGCAAGTGTTATTATGATTAGTTCATGTGATTTTTTACCTTTGTGTTTTGTCTCTAATCCTTGTCTCTTCAATATGTAGGTGTTTTAGATTTTGAAGTTTTTTGCAAGCATTATTCTAATGGGTTTTGATTGATTTTTGAATCTATGATTTGAGGTTATTATTTTTATTTATTTTTGGTTAATTTGAGCCTCTCTCTGGTAACTTTCTGTGACATCTTTTTGTCATGTAATACAGTTCTTCACGAGCTATTGTCAGAAGTTTTTTTATATTCTTTTTTCAAAAAAAGTTTCATCTTTATCCAAATTTTTAGTATTTTACCACCGTTTGTTTATTGAGCACTTATTTGGTATTGAATAATATTTTCCTTCATGTTTAGATTCTTGCACTAAACTCCACTTGTTTTGTCCTTCCACACTCTCTCTTTTTAAATTTTACCAAATTCCCTCGTATTGCGTTTATTCAACATTTGACATAGTTTTACTCATTCACTCACACTTCAGATTCTTGAGACAAAAAAGTTTGTGAAGAAGTAGTTATGGGAAAAGCTAGTAGATGGTTCAAGAGTTTGTTAGGAAACAAGAAGAAGGAGAAAGAGAAGGACCACAGTGACATTAATTCAGGTTCATTGACACCTGACATCAAAAAGGAGAAGAGAAGATGGAGTTTTGCAAAACAAGGGAAGAATGTGGAAGTGGAACCTCCTAACATTACTCCAACTTCATCTTCTGATGGTTCCTGGCTCAGATCCTATATTGCTGATACAGAAAATCAACAGAACAAACATGCAATTGCTGTTGCAGCTGCCACGGCCGCCGCTGCCGATGCTGCTGTGGCCGCCGCGCAGGCTGCCGTGGCAGTTGTTAGGCTGACAAGTCAAGGTAGAGGTACATTGTTCAGTGGAAGTAGAGAGAAATGGGCTGCTGTAAAGATCCAAACTTTCTTCAGAGGCTATTTGGTATGTTTGTGTTTTTTGGTTTGTCTCTTTTTGAATTTGTAATGGTTTTTCTCATTTTGAGTATGTTTGTTTTTTCTTAGTTTTTGTAAATGTTTGTGATTTGATAAATTTGCATTGTTTTATGATTTCTGTGGTGATTGAGACAAAGATATTTTGGTTGGTATAAGTGAATAGCTTTGCTTGATTTCTACTTCTTTGTCTGCTCTCAAAAGGTGGGAAAGTGTTATTTTAGATTCTTTGTTTTTTAAGATTCTTAATGAAACAGTGTTCCTCTATTTCTGTTTGGATCCTTCAAACAAGTGGCATGTACTTTCCCTTTTATCCACAATCTAGTTGACTTTACTTGTTTTTCAAATCCTCATTTTCTGTTAAAGCTATTAGATTAATGGATTGGATCTTCTTTCAAACCATATAGAATATTTGACATGATTTGAATTTTACAAAAAAATTGAGTAAGGCTTTATAATGTATTGATTTGTTATATGTTAATGTTATGATTTAGGCTTTATGGTCTCGATCTGTATTGTGCTAGCATTTGATTTGAATCAAACTTATATGTTGTTTAATCAATTTTTCAGGCAAGGAAAGCTCTTAGAGCATTGAAAGGATTGGTTAAGATACAAGCTCTTGTTAGAGGCTATCTTGTTAGAAAAAGAGCTGCTGCAACTCTTCACAGTATGCAAGCTCTATTTAGAGCTCAAACTTCTGTCCGAACACAGAGAGCTCGTAGATCCATGAGCAAAGAAAGTAGATTTTTACCTGAAATTCTTGCAAGAAAATCTCTGGTAAAAAACTTAATTTTCCTTATCCTGCATTCTGCATTGCATTGCATGCCAAACATGTACATGTTAGGATCCGCAGTCAGTTTGGACCGTGATTTTGTCAAACTCGCTGCCAATCCGAATATGCATGAATCAATTAACAAGTAGTGTCTAATTTGTTTGCTATTATGTTTCCTTTTGTTATTTCCTTAGGAACGATACGATGAAACAAGGAGTGAATTCCACAGCAAAAGACTACCAACATCCTATGAAACATCATTGAATGGATATGATGATCAAAGTCCAAAGATTGTTGAAATTGACACATGCAAAACTAGATCAAAATCTAGGAGATTTACCTCAACAATGTCCGAATGTGGAGAAGAATTACCACCTTTTCATGCAATTTCATCACCTATTCCTCCAGGTAGAATCTCAGTTCCGGATTGTAGAAATCATCATCAACAACAACAGCAAGACTTTGATTGGTACTTCAACAATCTTGAAGAGTGTAGGTACCCTACAACACATAACACACCGCGTTTCAGTAATTCTTCTATGCGTCCTCCAAATACACCCTCTAAGAGTGTTTGTGGCGGTGACATCTTTAGGCCTTATTATTACTCAAATTTTCCGAACTATATGGCTAATACTCAGTCATTTAAGGCAAAATTAAGGTCACATAGTGCTCCAAAACAAAGACCTGAAGTTAAGAAAAGGCTTTCACTCAATGAAATGATGTCTGCAAGAAACAGTATCAGTGGTGTTAGAATGCAAAAACCTTCATCCAATTTTCAGACACAACAAGAAGATGATGAATCATGGAATTCTTGACATTTTTAGTTGTCACAGTATTGGAGAAATCTGAGAGGAAACTAAAGTTGTAATGATGTTAGTTAGTGCTTTGGAATTTGTTTTTTCATTTGTGTTTGTGTACATTCTTTTAAAGAGTTCTTTTTTCCTTCTTTCTTTTTCAATCATTCCCCTTTCTTTTGTAACCAAGTGGTTTACATGTAGTAAAGAATTTGGTTTGGTTTCTTTTAAAGAATACAACTTTGTACTCATAGCAATTGTTATCAGTACCTTACGATACATGTGACTCGTATCTCATTTCAATGCAAAACTAGATCCAATCAATACGAATTTCTAGTGTATATCGCGAGGCGCAATTGATCGTAAGATTTATGACTTGGATCATAAGTTATTTTGAGGTTAGTAGATTATATATCATTAGCTTACAATTGTGATATGTAGTAAAAAAAGTTTATAATTGTATTGTATCACTTGTTTTTACTTAAAAATGTAATAATTTGTTTGGTAATGTATCTTACAAAATTTTAAGTAAACTTCCAAACAGAATGGTTTTCTTTGTCAAGTTATTTCCTATGGAATGCACTAAAAACAAATGAGCATCAACTTGAAATGTTCAATGCTACATAAAAAGATTGGGAATCTTTGGGACATCAAATTGCAGATTGGGAATAGTTTCAAATTGCTTCTAAATAGTTGAAATATCTGACACTACAACAACAGTTTGCTATTCATAGTTTTTAGTGTGTGTTTGATTGTACGGCACAAAAATTAGTTTGGATATATTATAAAGACAAAAGTAATTTTACAGAAGAACACTTAAACATGTCAAAATATATGTGTTGTAAACGGTTTTTCTGCAGTGTGGATGTATGTTAACATCGAAGCTTCATTTCGGAGTTTATCTATCTTGTTAGGAAATCGTCCGTCGAGTAATCTAGAAAAGTTTAGGAGTGCAGGTCAATCCAACAAACCAAAGCAAGCCAAAACGTTTGGTTTAGGTCTATGAAGCACGGATACGTATACATACACCAGACACGACACAGACCTTGACACACTGACATCGTTAATAATTTAGAAAAATCACATAATTCAATGTAATTATATGTGTCGGTGTCGAACACGAACACAACACATGTCTGACACCAAAACACTGTCTAATCCGAAAAATGTCTGTGCTTCATTGAATTTTATCTTTGAGTCGAATCGAACCAAGTTGGCCAAACACAATCTTGCCACTAATTTACTACTGATATTGCCAGCTAATTGTGTGATGGCATGGCAATAACCACAAGCTAGCTAGCTAGTGATGATCTTCAAGTTGGAAGAATCACTCAAAATTGCGTGAAATGTGATAGCATCAAGTTGCAACGAATCCAACGATAATGACACTATAAGATATTTAGATATGTTCCTTTCCCTTGTCTTTTCTCATGCTAGTAACCAATATTTATACCCTAAAATCAGTACCAAAGATTCTTTTGTATATACAATATAAATTTCTTATTCCCAAAAAGATTTAAGAATATTTTTCATTTTCATAAGTAAAGATGTTTTTACAAAAACATGGAAATCCATCTTAGAGATTTCATAATAACAAATTGTTAGCGGCCAACACTTGATGGATTTAGTCCCACATCGAATAGATACAGTTCTTGTTTGTACAAAATTGTTGATAAATACTTTTTTATGAATTGTTATATATTCCAACAACCTTTGACATATCATGCCTATTTCATTCATACTGTTTTTCTCCCCTCGCATGTTGCATAATCATATAGCACATATGATTATATTTGGTTTCTAGTAGACATCATATACATTTTTAAAACTAAAAGACAATCATATCGACATTTTGAAAACATATATATATGTACACTACTACTAAAATTACTATTTACGCAAGCTCAGTTAATGATTAGTGCAAAAGAACAAAACCCTTTGTTAAGGAACAAGACTCAATTGTGGATGTCATGAGCACATATGTTTTTAGCAAGAAGACATGAAAATGATTAGCTAACTCAATTTTAAACAAAGATTCAAATTTGAACATTTGTCAAGAGGCATTAATTAAGTGATTTTTTTAAGGAATTAATTAAGCGATAACTTTTTAACCTTTAGGGACAATATTAATCTCGTACGAAACAATTGTAAAGTAATTAGTGTCACCACTTTTATTAATAATAATTTTGTCTTTCTCTGTTTTTTTCTCAAAAATAATATATTAAAAAATAATTTTAATTGTGTTTTTTTTACACAATATAAGAGTTTGATTGTTATACACGGTCATGTGTATTTTTTACATATAGATCTAATTATATCTTATTGTATCATTAATTGTGTAGATATATTATAACTATATTGCAAGTGGCATGGAATATGATTTAATATAACTATTATTTTTTTAAATCGAATATCATTCGCACGCGACTGTAGAGATTAGTCTCTCAATTTTTTTTTTTTGAAGAAGCAAAAATGGAATATAGATTACCACTGGTAATTCATCTTGCACAAGGTGTGTAAAAGATGATCACCAAAATAGAGTACAACAATAAGTTACTGATGCCTTAACAACCAACACCGAAGTAAAGTAATGGAAAAAGAAGATTACAGATTAATGTCCATACAAGACAGAGGGTGCCGCCACCATCCATGATAGCTAAAAACAAAGGTAATCATATTTGCCTTTAGCCACTGAAATGATAATAGTTTGACCCTCTCTACTAATTAAAGTGAATCTGCAACCTTCTGATGAAATACCATGTTGTTCATTTCCTTCCAAATAATCCAGACACAAACAAACCAGATTATCCGAAAGAATGTGTGTGAAGAACGTGATAACCCAACCATATGTCCAAACTGATAAAAATAGTTCCTACTCCCAAATAAAGCGATTAGTCTCTCAATAAATTTAACACGGATGCATTTTCAAAGTTAAGTTCAAACTCAAAATCACCGGTCAAGTTTGAAGAGATATAACTAGAAGTTTTTTACCCCTGCAAATCAATCAAATGTGTTTTTTTTAATGAACAAAATCAAAATTTTGGCCGCGTGAACCCACGCGTTAAGGAAATGCGTGGAAGCTGAATTTTGAAGGAGTCCAATCCAAAGGCAGAGTTTGAATCTTAAATTTCATATCGACAATGATTAGAGTTTCATTTGACTGTTCTGTCTTGGCTCTTGGGTTTTGAATTTCGAGTCAACATTTCTTTTCTCATGATTCAGAGCTTAAACTGAACAAAAACATCATTCCAATTTCTATCTAGTATGATTAAGGGGTAATATAGGCAATGCATATTATTTGACAAAATAATAGTATTAACCTCATCCATACATCATCGTCACTATTTTCGTGCAGTGTGTCGATAACATCGTGTGTTTGTTTATCAAAAAACAAAAAAAATACCCTTTCATGCGTCTCATATTAAATAACACAATTGAGTCTGTCACACATATTAATGTATATTTTTTTTATCTTTAATATATTTAATTCTCTATTAAAAAAATTATGAAAATTTATCATTTTAAAAATATTTATCGAGACGAATTCAACATCTTATATGATATTATTTATCTTTGTATATTAATAGAAAGATATGATCAAAGTATGTTAGGTCAATAATAAATATTGTCAAATGAGTCATCTATTATGAGAGAGAGGATCCGTTTGTTCGTGATTTTTTAAAGAAAAATATCTAATATTTTTATAAAAAAATCACTTTTTTCATTTTTAAATGTTTGTTTAAGATTTTTTTAAAAAATCACTTTATCAAAAAATCTATTTTGATTGTAAAATGAAAAGCTATTAAGATTAGTTTTTCCTAAATCCTATTTTTCTTTCAAAAACACATGAACTAGCTAAAAATCATTTGATTTTTTTTTTATAGTAAACAAATACAATTCTTTTTAAAATAAAATATCTAAAATAACAATCTAGATTTTTATAACATAATATCTATTTTTATAAAGCTAAAGAAAACGCACCCATAATTGTTTGAGCACAAGACGAAATAAAAATATTTAGGTACATACAACTAATTTTTTTAAAAGAGAATAAAATTAATAATGTCAATTGATGTGAGTAAATTATTTTTCTTAAATTTTGTTCATTTCATGTGATGGTATCCAAATAACATTGATTTAGAGTTGTGTCCATAAAAGACTTTATCTTTTTCTATAGAAATGAAGAATGAATATCATAGATATATCATAACAAATTATGATTTTAATAAAGAAAAATGATAACAATTTTTTTTGAAAGAGAAAAATGATAACAATTGTCCCTAAGACATAAGTTAAAAAATAAATATAAATTAATATCTTCAAATTTGTGTAGTTTAACTTTTAAAAGTGTAAAAAAAAAAAGATGTTTTCAATATTATTTTTTATATTTTTTATTTTGTTAATTAGTGTCTCAGGACCTTTATTCAAATAATAAACCAGGTTATCTTCCTTCACTTAATTCATAGTAGCCAAATTCACTGTATACAGACCGATGAAACACTAAGGCTTCATTTGGGTGTTTTGAAGGAAGGGGAGGGGTGAGTTTACAGGGTGGGAAATATAGGAGAAAATGGAGAAATGTTTCTCATTTTTTGAAAGAGCAATTTTTTAGAGAATGTTACATTAACGTTTATAATTAATATATTTTTAATTTTAAAAATATTATAACAACGAAGATTAAATTTAAAAAATTCATATAAATCCTTCAAAAAAAACCCCAAAATCTTCTTCCAAATTAATTTTAGAGTTCCTCGAATAAGGAGAGTTTTGTATTATCAAGCCTAAGTTGTGATTGGAATGTTGTAATAGTAGTTCTTTTACTCGAGTAAATTTTAAGATTATCCATACCTATGTGATAAGCCTTGGGGAAAACATCTTGTACCTGTTTCCATGAACTTTGAATTTAACTTCTTTTTCCTTTCCTTTGGTTAATTACTCAATATTCTCAATGTTTGAACAGACAGAAAGAGACGTTGAGAAAAGTCCAAAATGGATTAATCTATTAAGTGTTTCCTTAAACAATGATTATGTTAGTCCTAAACTTGTGATTCAAAGATTAAGAAAAAGGGTTAGTATTTTATACGATAGTCTGCATCGACACTTAGTTCAAGAAAATGGAGTCCAATTTGTTTGGTCTAGTGGCCTAATTGTGCTGCTGCTTTCGTCACTTGGTTGAGATATTGAGATTGATGCTCTATTAATCCATTTCTTTATACGCACACTACCAAAAAATAAACCAATTTACATAAGGGAGTACTTTTATTTCATTAGACTTTATAATAACTCTCTAAAAAAAAAGGACTTTATGATAATTACAATTTGACTTTTTTTATAAGAGACAAATAAGTTAACAAATGTTGATGTATTTGGTCTACATTATAAATTAAATATATCAAATTTAGTTGACTCATTTGTCTCTTATAAAAAGAATTAAAGAGATTATTTTACAAAAATGATTAAAATATCATCAACTTTAAATGTATAGATTGTTTTAATTTTTTAAAAATTTATCAAGGTATTCATAAATTTTTTTATTGAGATATATACATTAAATGACATAATAGCAATGACCTGAGATTACTTGAATGAGATGATAAATGATCTCTTTAAGGTTAATTAGATGTCATGAGTTCAAATCGAACCATGAAAATGTAGTAGTGTTAAATTAGTTCAAGTGTAAATAAGAAGCTAAAATAATCTATCAAATTAACATCGACGAGAATCGAATCTGATTTTGAGGTAGAACAAGTTTCAAGGTTTTAAGTCAACACCATCAAACTAATCCAAATGAGTTTAGAATTGCTCGATTGATCGGAACATTGAAATTTTTGTTTAGTACAAGGACCATTCCAATTTTTTTTGGGTGAAGGAACATCGTAAATTTTTATTGGTTGTTTGATGTTAATGATATCCATTAACACCACTGTATTTTGCAGCACTTTACCTTTCGTTGGCATTATTATTATTGTCTGTATTGATAATATTTTTGGTACATGATCTATGCCTCTATCTATCTATTCAGGATCCTGTCTATGTCTGTATTGAAAATAAAGTTTTGGGATTCAATTTGATGTTTATTTTTCTTCAATAAGTTCTTTTAATTAACTCGTAAAAAAGAGTTCTTTAATTAAAAAGTTGTTCTTTTAGTAAAAAAACGAGGGGTAGTGTGATGGACTAAATTAATTATAAAAGTTTTTATAGAAGCGTTAACAACACACCCTTTCTAACACTCTCTTTAATAGTCATTTTCTTATTGAGTGAAGTCTTTGTGGGTTTTAAACTTTAAAAATAGATCCTACATAAAATGATAAAAAAAAACACATGGATTCATATCAAATAAGAGAGATGTTGATAACACTTCCCACGCAGGATCAAAATGGATGATTTACTAATTTACAGGAGGTTCTGTGTGGAAAATATTATGTAGAGACTACCTTGGTATTTCAGATAAAAAAAGCTTATTAGTACAAATTAAATAAATAATTATAAAACTAACTTATTTAATAAGAGAATCATTTTAAATGTGATCAAAAGATAAATAAGAAAAATACATATGTTTGCAAAACTTTAGAAAATCTACGATAAGCATTTTTCCCATATGTTTTCTCATTTTTCCACCTCCCTCACTTTTGGAGTAATCTCTTATATTGTTGAGAAAGAACAAAAACTAATCTCATTTTGATTTCATTTAGCATTAAAGATTATACGGTGTGTCCCGATATAACATATTTCTTCTATAGTACCAATTTGGGGTAGGTCTCGTGGTTGACTTGGGATCTTGGAGTGTGCTCCTCTCAAAGTCTCAGATTTGATTCCCTTTAGTGCCAATTTCGATGGGCAAGTCATACAGAGCTTTGTTCTAGCTTAGAACGGGCCCCCTACAAGTGGACGGTAAGATTGATCCCTTCGAATTAGTCGGTCCTTGGATCGGATACCGAACTTTAAGAAAGAAAAAAAATACTTCTTCTGGTCTTCATATAAACAACAACAACACAAAATTCACACCCTTTAACAAAAATAGTTGGACTCATTTAATAAATGATTGTACTTTTCAAATTACTCCTCATGAAAACTCGTTCCATGAGAAAAAAAGAGTTATTGAAAATTATAATCTACATTAATTGAAGGCTAATTTAGAAATAATAACAATAAGTATAGAATAATCCTTTAAAAAAAAATAGACCTCATGGAATGGTCTCCATGGAAAGCAGTTTTGGTTTAAAACCATCAGTTCCATACATGTTTCATACTTGGATTGTCGTGAACCATTTATGTTTAAATGAGCTCTTTAACTTATTGACCCAAATCAAATTCTTATACAACATAGAAAGCATAAGGCATCACAATATATATGTTCTTTAAAAAATTTAATATTTGCAATAGTACAATTAATTCATGATGATTAGCATTTTACATAATTTCACAATAACACACAATGATTGATTTTTTCAAAATAAAATCACTCATGTTGGGCTGAAGCCCAACATAAACACGAGAAGAAGAAGTAAAAGAACTTGAAGATTGCTGTTTACACATCTAAAAATGACCAAAATACTTCTAACGTCAATTAACTTCTGTTCAATCCAAAAGAGAAATTAAAAGTTAACTGCTATAGGAGGTATTTTGTTCATTTTCAGGTGTGTGATAGCAATCTTTGAAGTCTAAAGAGCAATCTTCAAAGAACTTTTATAAATGTAGGCCCATATCTAACAGTTGTAGGCTTGTTTTTTTCTAGGAAATTTTCAAATCATCATTTCTCACTGCTTCTTCTCTATCCACACCCCCAAATATATAATTCCAAGGGTCCTTTTATTTTGTCACATATAGATCCTTTATCTTTATAAGCACACACAATTTAATCTTTTTTTTTCCATTTACTATTTAAAACCGATGAGGTGGCAAGCCCCATTGGATAATTTATTTATTTATTTTTTATATTAAAAATAACCAAACCTATAAATCTTATGAATATTCATCTTCTTCATCCTCATCTTCATCATGTTCATCTTCTTCTTCCTTAATAAAAAAAAGAATCATTAAATCCACCTCAAAATTACATGAATCTTTGTGTTTCGTCACTTACATCTTCTTCTAAACTCCAAAAACAATGTTGCAGTAACAATTTTGTCACATGCTCATTATACCAAATGAAGAAAACACTAAATTGATAAAGAAAACATTGGATATATAAAGAAACATCAACAATGTTCGCTCCAAATCGTTCCAAACACATACTTTAATGTTTTTTTTTTTTAAAAAAAAACAAAACAATATTCATTCATTCAAATCGATAGAGTACATCAGATACAAACATCACTAAAAACGTAAAGGAGAAATCTGCGAACAAACTCGCAACACCCAAGTTAATAGCATACAACGACAAAATGCTTTTGCCGACAAGTAATATGATAAAATCTAAGTCACCGAAATACCCATGCTTCCGGATCTGCAACGCTGACGACCAAATCATTGATTCAATTTGTAATTGATTGATATCGATCATTCAATAGGAACGAAACGAACATCGCGCAAGATGCGAAATCAGACGCCGCACAAGACGACGCCGAACCTAGACAACGAATCACAAAAAACACAAAAAGAAAAACTTGATATATGTGAAAAACATTTATTTAGATTGAAAGAAAAGGGGAAAAAGATGTAGATGGGTGATTCTATGTCAAAAAATGACCTAAAACCACTAGTCCTAGATGAATGAAGGAGAAAAAAAGTTTAGAGAGAAGTTGAAGTTTCTCTCACTAGAAAACTAGGACCGGCTTTCATTCCGCATACTTTAACGTTAAATCTCCAAAATTTAAAACATAAAAAATCTCAATATTAAATTTTGACCTCACATGAAGTTAATGGTAAAAACCGGACAACACATGAAGTCTAAAATAATACCAAACCAAATTCATCCTACTAAAAATTAGAAACATAAAAACCCAAACCAAAATTAATGAAGTGCTACGAAATCATCAAAATTAGTTTCACCTCTTATTCTTTCCTTCATATTTAATGTTTGAAACGTTTTCCCACAAATGCAAATTAACAAAATTAGTTTCATCCATAATTTATAACAAGACATCAAAACAATAATTCATGAACATATTCGATGAAGTTGAGAACGAATTTTAGAGGAATTTAAACAACTGACAATTGAATTGAATGAGAATTTGGAACTTCGATGTTACACTTTAGAAGATGGAAGGGACAAAACACAAATTCATGTAATTTTGAGGTGGATTTGAATATTTTTTATTTTTAAGGAACAAGATGAAGATCAGGATGAAGAAGATGGATTTTCATAAGATTTTTGGGGTTTGTTATTTTCAATATAAAAAAATAAAAAATAAATAAATTATCCTATATGGCATGCCAATACATCAATATTTAATAAAAAAAATAGAAAAAGATTAGCTTATGCGTGTTTATAAAGATAAAAGACCTATAAAGAATAAAAGAAGAAGATAAGACTTATATGCTCAAGTTCCTTTAAATCAACATGGATATAGCTGACATTCATCTTATTATTGATTGATTATTGGTAAGTGTTGGACTTGGTTTTTTATTTTTTATTTTATAATTGTTAAATTGTTAATTAAACCAGTAATTGTAGTTCCTTTAAATCAACATAGATAAATATTAGAGTAACTCTTGTTCCACTTCCAAACCTCTTAGTTGACTTATAGTGTGTTTGGGACGGCGATTGTAACACAATTCCCACTTCCCAATGTAACTTCAACGCCACTTTTATGAAGCTGGAAATCCTAACTTTAGCCTAAACATGGTTTTACCGGCTGTTTACCGCAATTCCAAACACGGGCTTAGTTTTGTGTAACAACTTTTAAATTTAATTGATTAATTTGATCGTATGTTCATGTTCACACTATTTTTTTATTTTTTTTATAAGTATTATGTATAATCGAGTAACTCATGAGGCAAACGAGCCGAACTATATATAGCTCAAGTTCAACTCATTAGATTAACGAACTTAATTAATTTCCGGCTCAAGTTCAGCTCATTTGGTTCATAAATCAAGTTCAACGAATCAGTTGTCGAGTTGAGTTTCGAACTTTGCTCAAGTTGGCTCAGTTCATTGTCAGTCTAGGTCCTCAATCTATCTAAACTACCCAAAGACAATTAACTATCGTTCATTGCTGAGCTATATTTAGAAACCATTTTCAAGAACGACAATTAACTATCATTCGCATGAACAATAATTAGATGAAGTTACATGAATAAACATAGGCTATAATGCAAAACCAAGACACGAAAGAACCTAACTAGACACACTCAACACACAAACAATTCAACAATAAATAATTTTTCAACAACAATTAAATCCTTTAGGGTAGGGCATAAGTCGATTTTGTGGACTGTTTCCTTCCATAACATGTGCTCATATTTGTTGGGTGCGGGTTGTGTCGGATGATGGGTTAACATGTATATAAATACGAGTAACTAAGAGAGCAAACAAAGAAGACGATGAATTATTTGTAGCTGTGTGTAGTAGTAGGATTTCTCGCCGTCACACCTTTGTATTTTTTTTTGGGTCAAGTAGCTTAGTGGTTAGAATTCACTTTACTTTTAAGATGAATAAGTTGGTGTCCGGGGTTCGAACCGCGATTAGTGCATATGACAATGCATTGTCTCTACCAATTGAGTTATGTTCACGTAGTTTACTTTTTGTACTTTTAAATTCTCAGCAAAAATGAAAATGTCTTCATGCCTATCATTTGCCTAAAAAAAAACCATTTGATTCCTTTTTCATGCAAATCATTTTAGATATTACATACATTCAGTTCGAAGTAAAAATTCTCTACATTTTATAAAACAAAATGAGAGGTCTATTTCTATAGTTTTAAAGTGTATAAGTGATATTTTACTTTTAATATTTATCTTAATCTTCCTATTATGGGAGATGATAAGTGATATATTTCTTAATCTTCCTATTACGGGAGATAATGATCCTAATAAGATAGCTAGCTTGGAATGAATTTCATCATCATAGGAATTATTATTTATTCAAAAAAAAAAAATCATCATAGGAATTATATGGCGTATATAAAAAGACCATCCATTTGGTAAGTAGCCAATTATTTAAGCATGTATGGAGAGCTTAATTATATTTTTTCAGGGAGCTTAGGCAATGTAGTAGAGAGGGTCAGGGAGCTTGAAAGTTCTTTCACCAGTGTTGGTTCCAAGAATATCACTCCATTGGTCTCCAATGTTTCCAACAATTCTATATCCTTCTTCTTCCAATTTCTTTCTCTCAGATGATTTGTATGTAACTGCTGTTTTACCATGATATATGGTTGTATCCCTGCAACCAAAATTTAAGTATATTTTTATATGCACATAAAATTTTATAATTTTTTGGTGTATTATATATAGAAAATTTTAATATAATATGCTAGTTTAAGTCGTTGATAATTTTGTATGTGATTATTTTAGTTATATAGTTTGTAGTGCTGGATTCACGACAATGAATAAATTGTGAAAAAGGTTGATAATTTAAGTCGTTGATAATGATACGAATGATTAGTTTATTGATAAGAAATCACACACAATCACAAACATATAATATGTCTAGAGGACCAATAATTCAAACAGTGAAGTCCTTGAATTATTATCATTCTTTTAATTAATTAATCAAACATAAAATTAAACTACTATTAATGGATCTCTCATCTCTAGCTAGTTGGCTCATGTTAATTCAATTTTATTAAATAAAAAAAAATTAGAAAACTTACTTGAGAATTAACTTCTCCCATTTCTTGAAGCCAGCACGTCTCAAGTTCTTAGCTGTAATTTCTTTCTGTTTGAGTGGTCTGCCTGTCAAGAATGCAATTTTGATACCAAGTGACAACAATTTACTGTACAATTTTTTAGATTCAGGAAGTGCTGGTGCTGTTCCAAGATCAACCCATTGATTAAACAATGTATCGTTGTATGGTTCCACCCTATCAATTCATTATAGATTTGTCAAATGAAAAAAAAAAAAAAAAG
>Ga0228711_1000640_pt1 | contig 45129 bp, 31 predicted proteins | sample MedpolnodulmetaG_2_FD_177996 | JGI IMG/M metagenome (GOLD analysis project Ga0228711, IMG submission 177996) | Root nodule microbial communities from Medicago polymorpha collected in Santa Monica, California, United States - brown nodules | ecosystem: Host-associated > Plants > Roots > Nodule...
AATGAATTAAATGAGATGAGAAATTAGAAGATGCCATGTGTACTTTTAAAAAAAAAAAGTGCAAATGTATATAATAGAGATAGAGATTTAATTTAATTAATGCTACTTAATGTGCACATTTTTTTAAAAATAAAACAATATTAAAAAATTTATAGACCATCTGGTAGTATTAAAAAAATACTATTGATGAGTGAAGAAAAAGTCAAATCATGGCAGATTTGGCAGGTTCTGTCTAGTCAAACAGTGATAATTTAATTGAAGATGAAGAGAGACATAGGATATTGATGAGTGACAGAGCAGAGAATTAGTCGCACACGTGTAGTTCATAAGTTGAATAGGTTTCTAAGGGGATAGTTCGTCAGATCGACTTACCTCCTGAAATCCAATATGAGAAATTCAAGTTTCTTTCTCCTTCTTGGTCTATTAAGGTCATATTCAATGGTCTATAAATTGTATTTATTTCCGTTCAAATTCTAGGCACGTTTTAGTCGCCGGAGAAGTGTAGTTCATAAGTTGACTAGGTTTCAAAGGGGATGGTTCATCATATCGACTTACCTCCGGGAATCCAGTATGAGAAATTCAAGTTTATTTCTCCTACTTAGTCTATTAAGGTCATATTCAACGGTTTGATAGATTGTATTTGTTGCCGTTCAAATTCTAGACACGTTTCAGTCGCCGGACAAGTGTAGTTCATAAGTTGACTATGTTTCTAAGGGGATAGTTTGTCACATCGACTTATCTCTGGGAACCCGATGTGAAAAATTCTAGTTTCTATCTCCTTCTTAGTCTATTAAGGTCATATTCAGCAGTCTGATAGATTGTATTTGTTGCTGTTCAAATTCTAGCCACGTTTTAGTCGCTGGATAAGTGTAGTTCATAAGTTGACTAGGTTTCTAAGGGGATAGTTCGTTAGATCAACTTATTTCAGATATTCCGATTTGAGAAATTTCAGTGCCTATATCCTTCTTAGTCCATTATGGGCATATTCAATGGTTTGATAGATTTTTTTCTTGTCGTTTGTGACCTAGCCTCGTTTCAGTCGTCGTACAAGTGAAGTTCGTAGTTGACTAGGTTTACGTAGGGATAGTTTGTCGGATTATTTAACATCATTTTTTTTTAATTTTATCCTTGATGTATGTGTGTTCATATAAATTTTATTTAGCTTTGTGTCTATGTAAGACTTGCTTTACTTAGAAACCCAAAATTAAATGAATTAAATCATTTATTATTTGCTCACAATTCAAAATAGTTAATATTCATTATAAAGAATAACAATTCTAGATTTAAACAATTAACGTGTGGTGCAGTTGGTTATGTTATGACTTGTTGTGTATTTGGTTGCTTGTTCGATCCATGTCAATGAAATTCTACGATTTTTTTCGTAGTTTTGATCGGAACCGAAAGGAATGAAGAAAGCACAAACTTATTTTACAAATCCACAATCCAATCACATATTTTATTTTTTAGGGTTGTTTAAAATAAAAACACATTTACATCTTTAATTTTTGGATTCAGAGGAGGGAAAGAACAGATAAAAAAACACTGATCTAAAGAAAAGCATAAATGAAAAAACTCAGATTTGAAACAATCTCAAATGAAACATGGGTGGAGAAGAACGAGATTGAAGGAGAATAGTTTGGATTTAGAGGGTGATGGAGAGGTTAATTTTGGTTGTTAATTTTAAAAGTTTGGACAAAGTAACAAGAAGGGGTAGAGATTCAATATCTGTTAGAAAGGAAAGAGATGATTTTGGCTGTTAATCTGAGTCAACTCACCATGGTTCACGTTGAGAAGGATTGTAAATGTTTTTGCAACATTTCCAAAAACACCCTTCATTGTTTTTATTAGTAACCAATTGTATTGTATATAATAAACAGGGCCCACAATGTCAAACATAACAGGTAACTTTGGCTTTCAATCAGAACCACTCATTAATTTATAATAAATCCTATGGCTGCCATTGATTCTCCAAACATCATGTACCATACGAGACCCATGAAGGCCTCGTACCGGAGACGGCGCATGTTGTTCATTTATAACCTACCACTTTGTCATTTTGTCCATGTTGTTCTGTAATTTTATTTTTTATATTTTTATATCCTTTTGATTTTGTGGACTACTGGTATGCGTATAACAAATTCACGTGACATTTGTGATTTTTCTCATACGTTCTGTAAAGTTTATCCAACCTTATCGTCCTAGTTCCTAGACAAAAGTAAAATCATACAACATGCAATATTGCATGACTATAGTTATGAGCCACTTTCTACTAGTTCTATTTTATTTCCCTTCGTTTCTTCATATGTAGGTTGAGTTGGATTGTTTAGTGAAAATTGCATGTGACATTGCGACAATCTAATTAATGTAAACAAATGATGTATGATGGACTACATGCCAACCTCTGATAATGTTATTTAAATCATCAAATTGCCATAATGTGAACAATTATTTTCTTAGCATGGTTTCGATTTTCATATTTGTTTTAAGTAATAATAATAAGTCACCAAGTTCAAATCTTAGTATCTTTGTTGTACTCCATAGAAAAAAATTAAGTACAAATAGTGGTTGGGAAGGAATACTAGCTAGAAGTTCCACTCTCTCTTTAAAATTAAATTTAAGCAATCCATATCTTTACTTAGCATAGAAAAAATAACAATTTTTTTTTAGCCATTCTTATTTTAATCGGTTCATCTCTTAGTTGTGTGGGATCCACTTGAGGAAGAACTGTTGGGTCATGACGAGAGTTAGAAAAATCATTCACATTAGATCAATAACAACTATATAAAGAGAATTTGACATTACATCTCTACGTAAAATTGTAAGACATTGAATTTATGCGTCTCTTTCACTTATATATTGTTCAACATCTGCCTTTTCATCAAATGTAAAATTTCTAACTCACACTTGCCACAACACTTTCCAAACTTGAATAATCCCATTTGATATTTGACCGGACCCAAGGACGCGTGACTTGAACACGAGCCTAGTGCAATATTAGGTCTAGAAGGGATGTAGCCTAACCTATCTGGATGCTCTTAATGATGCGCGGGATCTATGATGGATCTCAAGAGTCTACGTCTAACTTAAAAAAATGTAAGTCAGACATTCAACTTAAATCATATACACTCTGATCTGTATTATGTTACATTGTTGGCCTAAACTATAAATACTCCGACCTCTATTATGTTACATTGTTGGTAAAGGTCACTAAAGTTCTACTCTACCCAAAACAATATGTATTGAGAAATTAGTAAAACCCAAAAAGTGAAGGGTATCAAATGTCAAATGGCAAAGTCTAAAAGGTGTGATTCATCAACCACCAATTTGACAAGCAAGGGGACCGTGACGTGAATGAGTGAGATTGAAAAGTCTCTATTGTCTATTTGAAAAAGAAGAAGAGGTAACAATCTAAAGGCCTCTTACTCAATATTTAATTTTCAATATAGAGTTGGAAAAAGAAAAGGGCAAAGCACATTAAAGTTGTTGGTGTAGTATGAATGATTATGACCCACATCAACATGGTGTGCATTGCATTGCAATGAGGTCCCTCACAAAACCCTTTCCTCTCAATAACTTTTGAAACTCTCACACCTTTAAATAACTGCCACGTGTCTTTATGTTCCATGTTGTTGCACCTTATTTTTCTCTACATTACATTTACATTGATGAATGAATGAGTGAACCAACTTATATATCATATTTCATTCATGAAATGAAGTAAAATAAAATGGATTATTATTTAAAAAGAAGTGCTTTATCGGTTTCTATGAAAGAAAGGCTTTGTCCATTTGTGAAAACAGAATCATGATTCAAAAATTGAACTAACAACAGAAAAGAAGGTTCTCTACACAACAAGTTATTTCAACAAAATGAATCTTCTTCTTCTGTTCATTATCATTTTTATTTCCTCAACAATTCTTCATGCAAATGCTCAAGCTCAATCTCCAGGTAACTTATTCTAATTTTTTTTTATTTCATTATAGGCAAGAGAAATGTGGTAACCGGGGTTCGAGCCCGAGATTCCAAATAAAATATTTTTACAGTCAAACTACTAGGTTGTAACTACGGAGACACATTTAGTACCTCATATAATACTAAAATGCTAAAAAGTTCTGAACTTGAAACCCTGAAGTAGAAAAAAAATCACAGTTTTTTACTATCTATTATTATTTTTTTGTTATGATGATATGATCAATTTTCCTTCATTGTGGTGGATGTGACAATTTTTTTTTGTTGATATGTACAACTCACAAGTTTGTTTTCTGAAAAATACATTCTTTCTTGCAATTGAAGGATATTAAATTGCACAATTTTGGTTGAGTCTATGGAAAATCATGAAGTAGTCTTAGTTTCATATCAAACAAGCTTTTTTTCTTACTTTGAAGATCTCACAACTTATGTATTCTTCATGGTTTGAATATACCGTCAATTTCATGGCTTGTAAAACCCATCATCATTTTAGGCCTGTTTGGATTGACTTACTTTTGAGCATATGAAAAATAGCTTATGCAGATAAATAAGCTTTTATGTGAATTCATAAGTTCCCACCGACAAATATTGTATCTTTATAAGTAGTTTTTTCATAAACTATGTTGACAAACTTATGAATAAGCCAATCCAAACGGGCTCTTATTTTATGTGAATTTATCTATACATTGATTCAGAATATGGTGCTTAATGATCTGTTGAATTATCTTATAATTAATGATACAGCAAATCAGGATGTTAGAATAGTGCACCATCAGAATTTGAATAAGAGAATTCTAGTAGGACTAATTGCTTGTTCTGCTCTTCTTGCTGGAATCTTTGTTTTCTTATTGTACATCTTCTTCCGGCGGCATAAAAACTTAACAAGCTCCACTGGTAAAAGCAATGGAGTCACAGGTATGATGTCTGTTTTCACTTGTGAAACTTTTTTTTAGTGAATCACTAATCAGGGTGTAGTCAATTTTGGTTCTTAAAAATTAACGAAATTTTAAAATGATTCCTGAAATAAAAAAATCGTTGATTACATTGGTCTTTTTCTGTCTGCCAATTTAGTCCGTAAAAGTTTATTGTAATAGAAGATTTTCAATTTCTGCGATTATTTTGAATTTTAGTTTAGTGTCTTACACCTATAATTTAAAGACTAAATCGATGATTCACTTTTCTTTTTCACCGAGTTGATGTGATGCCGGCACAGAAAAATCCTGTTATGTCACTCATTTATTTATTTTTTGAACTTGTAGAGGCTGCAAAAGGGGAAAAGGAAACCTTAAGCGCTGTTAGTGCTAAACTTAACTACTCAAGAATGGCTGATAAGAAGAGTTCAATTGCTATTTTCGACTTTCAGTTGTTAGAGTCTGCAACAAACAGCTTTTCCGCAGATAATATCATGGGAGAGACCGGTTCTATAATTGTTTACAGAGCTCGTTTCGATGAACATTTCCAGGCTGCTGTCAAGAAAGCAGACAGTAATGCTGATAGAGAATTTGAGGTGATGATCCTTTACAATTAGGTTTCAATGTGTACTATTTCCTTGCATACTGAATTTGCCTTTAGTTATTGCACTGAACTTGCAGAATGAAGTGAGTTTGTTGAGCAAGATTCGGCATCAGAATATCATAAAAATCCTAGGCTATTGTATTCACGGTGAATCGAGGTTTCTTGTTTATGAGTACATGGAGAGTGGTTCTCTGGAATCTCAATTGCATGGTACATTTTTATTAATGTTGATTCAGAAAAGAGGAAAATTTATCCCATTTTTGGGGAATTTAACCAATATATAATTTTTTCATTGGTATTAACAATTGTAGGGCCTACTAATGGATCATCTTTAACTTGGTATATCCGCTTAAGAATTGCGATTGATGTTGCTAGGTGAGTCTGTGAATCTTATAGTGCTAAAGTAAAAACTAGTTAATACTAGAATACCATTGGTTTTTATTTATGATGACTGATACATATTTCTTCTGCTAGAGCATTAGAATATCTCCACGAGCACTCCAATCCTCCTCTGGTTCATAGAGACTTGAAATCTTCCAATGTTCTTCTGGATTCCGATTTTAATGCCAAGGTTAGATTATACTTTGACATATTAGGCTTACATGTGGTCAATTAATAGTAAAACCTATATTTACAGAGTTTTGTGATTCAGCTATCAGATTTTGGACTTGCTGTAGCATCTGGCGTGCAACACAAGAACATGAAGATGTCGGGAACTTTAGGATATGTGGCACCCGAGTACATATCACATGGTATATATTAGTATTAGTTTTTCATTTGTGATAATGCTAAATACCGATTAGGTGCATAAATTATATTTGCGCTTTGACTCGAACTATGGAACTTGATGTTTTGTTCTTTTTCTTTTTCCTCAACAAAATTTAACAATGGTAATTTTTTTCAGGTAAACTAACTGATAAGAGCGATGTCTATGCTTTCGGTGTTGTCCTTCTAGAATTACTTACCGGAAAAAAACCAATGCAGAACATGTCCTCAGACCAATATCAATCTCTGGTTTCATGGGTATGTATTATTACATAATGGAGAATATGGATGAAAATTTAAGTTTTGCTGTACTTTATGGTTTAAGACTTTCAAATTCAATATGTAGGCCATGCCTCAGCTAACTGACAGATCAAAGCTTCCAAGTATTCTAGATCCTGTTATCCAAAATACAATGGATTTGAAGCATTTATATCAGGTTCATTGTAATCACATGTTTTAATGCTGAGTAATAAATGCTAGTACTTCTTAATTCATATAACATTCTACTCTACAGGTTGCTGCAGTAGCTGTGCTATGTGTGCAAGCTGAACCAAGTTATAGGCCACTTATAACAGATGTTCTGCACTCTCTCATCCCTTTGGTACCCTTAGAGCTTGGAGGGTCACTCAGAGTTACTGAACCAAACGGCTCGGAAAATCTTCAATGATTTTAAAAAACTGTGTTTTCTATGGTAGTATTTGAGCCAATGAAGCACAAACACTCCTTGGACTAGGAGTTGTCCCGGTGTCGGGCACATGTCGGTGCCCAACACCGACACATATGGTTACATTGAACTATGTCATTTTCTAAAATTATTATCAGTGTTGACGTATCGGTGCCGATGTGTCACTGTCCGTGCTTCATAGATTTGGGCACTTTTTTTAACCTTTTTTTTTATTTATTTCAAAGAGGAATATTTAGTAGTAGCAATCTTGTTCTAGATGGTCATCCTTTTGTTCCTTTTATGTAATGTAACAAAGCATGTATTTATTCCATTTCGTTTTGGACAGGGTATGTAAATTTAAAATTTGTTTTCAAGTTAAACTTTGGGGAAACAACAAGAACGGGTTAGAAAACAAAGGAATATTATCCAGACTATGATTTTTCAAGTATCAGCAGAGAATTTCTTGAGGTTCACGATTTGGAATGTTTGACTTATTGTCCAAGGATGCAAACAAACATAGGATGGGAAATTCCTCCGAAAACCTTGTTAAGTGTCTCATTGTTTTTTATGGTCATTAACTTCAAGGAAATTTAGTCACTTCCCAACAAATAATTTATTACTTAACTTAAGCATATACTCTAAAACTTCTAAAATGGATTATCTAGTACTCTCACTGTCTTATTATAACTGTTTCTTTGGCAATATTTCTATGTATCAAATGATTTACCCCTTAATATAAATGTAACATTTATTAATTTTTTTGACTGATATACCCTTACTTATTTAGGGAAAGGATTCCCTCCCGTGAACATATTTCACGATCACCCTCCGGTTTTAATTAGGACCATTCAAATCTCATATCTTTCTTCTTTTCACCCTCTCCCCATTTTTTTGTTTGGTCGGGGTTCAATTGCAGGGTAATGTCACTGCAGAGAATCCATTCCCACTTTTTATTGTATTTCAACCGACATACTATCTCCTCCTTTAACTACTATCAGTATTCAGTGAGGAATATTTTAGTCTATAAAACTTCTTTTATCGTTGAAATCAAAACAATTAATCATTTTCTTAAAAAGTATGCAAAACTCAAATGAAACACCTAAAATAAGATGAAGGGAGTATCTACATTGGTAATGAAAATCAAATTTGAGTCACCTCTATCTACGAAGATAACTTTTGTCAAAATCATTGTGGTACATCGTAATTCCGTCAAACTCAGTCAATCTAAACATGCATTATGACATAATGCTTATTTCACATCTTTCATAATTTCATTATTTATATTTTAAGATAATGCTTATGTTTTGAACAAAGGAGTGGGGGCATCTACTATGGAACTTTTTTTTTAGTTCCACGGTGAAAAAATAAATGCTTAGTAGGAAACAAATGCACTACAGTAAATTTAAACAAGAGAAAAACATACATACAAATTAAATATACTATGTAAGGATGGGAAACAAATGTAACGATAGTATCAATGATTGATATCAGTAACAGCCAAAGACCAAGAAGAGTATTTTTGATGATGACAAGGTAAACCACATATCTTGGAATTTTATTTTATTCCGTTGACCTTGATGAGCTACTTATACTCTCCAAACCTTCCCAATGAGGTTACAGAAGCTTTCTCCCACTCTATCCTCTTCCTCCTCCCCAGTGACATAGAAACCATGCCATCTTCAAGCTGGATTTGTACTAATAATACAAAGACCATGCTTCTTCGGATTGTCCATCCTGGTGGTCGTGTTGAGGTTCATGATAGACCAGTGACTGCAGCTGAGATCATGTGCCGAAACCCGAGATGCTGTGTTGCACATCCGTTTGTATTTCAGCAACCATGGGCAGTTGTTGAACCAGACACGGTGCTCATGCTTGGACAAAAGTTCTATGTAGTACCAATAAGCACAATACGAAAGCTTCAAGGTCTTTCTCCAAGGAACTCTCCTTCTCCTGCTCGTGAAATGACAATCGGTTCTTTACTCGATGAAACTAGAAACACACAATCCCGCACAGTGAAGGAAGATGATGGTATGATCTCTACTTGCTGTATCTTTAGGAAGAAACGTATGGCGAAGAAAGCTAACAACTACAAGCAACATTCAAAAAATGAGAGCAAGAAATCAGAAACCAGATTGGATGTTAGAAATCAGAGTGTAGATGTAAATGAAACAAATGGCAGTTTATCGTATGATAAATTTTTTATGCGCCTATTTAACGGAGGTGTGACTAAAGCAAATGTCAGTAATGCAACAAAGGAAACAAGAACATTGTCGAGCAGCACTGACCTTCGTGATAGCAATACAGCAAACAGGAAGAGGAAGACAGATTTGGCAGGAAAAAGAAGCTCTCCTAAGAGAGCATGGTCTTCTGATTATTGGCAACCAAGTCTAGATAGCATCACCGAGGAATGAAATAACTTTGTGGCAGTAGAGGCCTTGGCTGTTGATGATATACAATAATACAATAATTTGTACTTTATTTATTTGTTCTTCAAAACAAAACCTATATGCTTTAAGTACCACAATGCACCCCCGGCTGCGTTGTCTGCTGCCATTTTCTTTTTTTGATGTGGAGCACCATAAACCTCTACAATGTGTTTGATTACTTCACTTGTCCCTATGTTTTTAGATGCTTTACCTGTCTCCATTTCAACAATAACCTTGAATGTGAACCTGTGAAAAACATCAATTTGGTCACTGAGAACAAGAAGAAAAAAGTTATGACTGTATTTCCTTAAGTTTCAGTATGAATTGTAGAAAAGGGCAGCAAAATATATAGGAATGTCATGCAATAAGACGAATATCGGTCGATATCTGGATAAGAAATTAAACAACTTTCATAGCAATAAATGGTTATATTAATACCAATACTGCAACAGATTTAGCTGGATACCAACATGCAATGAAAAAATCTTGTGAACAAGAATGAACAGAAATAAATCTACAAGATGTTAGAGCCCAGTGTTTCGCAGTGAGGACCTTTTACGCGGGTGTCTGGGTTTGATCCAAGGTTTCCACCCTTCCCCCTGTCCGTGTCTGTGTGTGGGCACTAGGCCACTAATCTATGCATCTTCTAAGAATTTATGCACCTAAGTTGTAAGATATTTATATACAAAATCCTGATTTAAAATCTACATTTGCGAAATCAACATAAAAGCCGGTTTCCCTATAATCACTTGGTTGAAAATTTGTTCTTCAACGTTGGTGACCTAAGTTCGATACTTTGGCACACCCAAAAAAAGAAAAAAATAAATCAAAATAGAAAATGTCACTTATTTGCTATATTGATTCTGATTTACATAAACTTGCAGCTACCAACACAAAAAAATACATTTCCATCATTATAAGCATATTATTTGTCAATTAATCATATCATAATTAGAAACATTCATTTGCAAAGAGACTCACATTATGCAATGACATGGTCCTTCCTCTTTACAACACTCAAACACAGGAGGCTTCCAATGATTTACAGCACATGTCTCATACAGCTTTGATCTACCACACCCTTTCTTCATACCTAACAATAATACCAAACTACTCATTTTTCTCATTTCTTGAAAAATAAATATTTCTACAAGAAAAAAAAGATACAAAAAAAATAAAATAATATCAAAGTAGTTATGTTTCTGAATTCTTAAAAAACAAATATTTTCACATGAAAGAAAAAAAGATACAAAAAAATTAACTTTTTTTTTTTGGAAAACATGCAATAAATAATGGCACTTTGCCTTCATCTGAAGTTGTTGTATTCCCTAAAATCACACTCTCTTTGGTAGATAAAACTGAAGATGTGTCATTCAGTTTTTCAAGAACAGCATTAATGTTTTTCAAGATTGGATTTTGAACAATGCTTTCAACAGTTTCAACCATTTTCATTTGATTATTGAAGTTGGGTTTCACCATTTTTGGAGCATAAACCTTTGTTCTTGATTTGTTTGGTTTACTCTGCAAAAAAAAAAAAAAGTTGATATAAATAATAAATAAGAATTTCAATTCAACAAATTAATTTTTTTTTTTTATATACCCAATTGTTTATTTTAATTAAAAAAATGAAAAAAAAATTACTACCTTGAAGGTGGAGTGAGAAGAATTATTGTTCTTGTCCATGTTTTGTGCTGTGTTGTGTATGATGTTTGTAAACAAATTTCAGCTGTGCAAATAACAGAATGAGTCTAAGATGAATGAAATAGTTCAAATTTCATGCAGTACCTAAATTTACATTTACACTATCATTCATTCAAGGGTGTTTTTGGTCTTTTCCTTACTTAAGATATCTCTTGTCTTTTTTCACATTAGGGAATCTTCTGGTTTGTACAGTAAAGTTAAATTCACTCCATTTTCTTTTTGAAAAGAAATTGAGAAATTACATAAATGGGAGATTAGTGGTACCATTTGGTAAGATAGTTTTGGAAATGGGTCATAACAATATTTTACTTTATGTACAATCTTTCTCATAAATAGAAATTTCAATTTCTTTTCAAAGTTGATTTTCATTTTAACATATTAGAGTAACATACATGTCTTGCATCTGTATATTAAATGTGAGTTTATTTCCTTCACTTACCATCTGATTTTTGTTTTTAAATTTGTAGCAAAAAAATGTGGAAATTTATCCTCAAGATGGATAATTAACAAAATTGTTATTGTTAAAATGAACAATTACCTTGTATTTCTATAAATAATAAAAATATCAAAATAGTTAATTTTGTCATTTTTTAAGATATGTTAATATCTAACATTTTCTTTGGTAAACCGAAGAATCCTTCGCGTGCAGTAGAGATTAATCCTCTCAATGTAGTTGAAATCAATTTAAAGAGTTGATCTATCTCAATAAACATTTTGTTATACACATCGGTTAGAGATCAAATTCTCAATAAATATTTTGTTATACACATCGGTTAGAGATCGAATTTTAGATCAAATGGTTAAGTGACACAAGTATGTACCATTTTTTTTTTAAGAAGTATTTACCACTTATATATGTCAAATTATGTTGCTAATTAACATTTAATTTTCACTATCAAAATTATTCACTTTAAAAGTTTATTTGGAAATACTTTTACAAAGTAAACGGTTCTATGTCTTGATCATGTTAATGTCAAAATCATTTTACCATAATAACAGGTTTCTTTTTATATTTGTCAAAAAGATGTTTCTTTCAATATAGAACTTGATAAGTCAGTATGCATGTGAAAGAAAAATTGTCTTCCTAACATTTACAAAAATTATTTTTGTCAAAAAAATAAACATTTACAACAATATTTCTTTTTTTTGAAAGAAATATTTACAACAATATAAAATTAGGGTGTTTAAACTATATTAAATAAAATACGATTCTAAATCTATACGTGTTTATACTATCAACCTTTAAATTGTGAAACAGAACAATTTGAACAAACTGACTATCTATGAGTAATTTGCGATCAGCATGATCCATATTAATTTAAAGAGATTTATAAGGACAGATACTCACATATAAGTCATTATCACATGTCAATTGGAAAATGACTTCTTTTGGACCTGAATTTGTTGTATAGTCAAGTCCTGAATTTGCTGTATAGTCAAGTCCCTGCGGTTACGGAGTCAAGCATCATTGGCCGTATGATCAAAATCAGACGGTTTTGATTTAATCTCAACGTATTTGAAGTCATAAATTACAAATTAAATCTGTTTTTTATGGGCCGGCCAATCGAGATGGAACGACCGATGATGTTTGACTGCATGACTGTTGTGACTTTTTTTTTTAGGTAAACTGTTGGGACTTGCTGACTTTAGGTTCTAACTAAAAATATATTTTTCCTCTAAAAACAATTCGAATTTTAGTCATAAATTTAAAAGTTTGTGATTTTGCAAGGACTAAAAATATATTTAACCTCCAAAAACGGTATAAATTTTAGTCATTGTTAGAAGTAAAAATCAAGTACTTTTAAACTATTGCGTTGGTACACCTTAAAGTCTCGTATTATTTGGGAATAAAAGTCGATAGTAGTTTATAAACAACATCCAAATTCCTCAATCTAATGAAATGTCTTTTACAAAGCACAAAACCCCCTGAAAGACTTGTATCAAAAGTGAAAAATAAAGAATTTTTTATTGGTGACACATTATATTGGTTACGGCTCTTAATGCATGTTTGGTAGAGTTTTCTAAATCACCTTTTTAATTTTTTGGTCAAGTAGTTTAGTGGCTAGAATTCACCTTTTTTAAGATGAATAAGTGCGGTGTCCGGGGTTCGAACCTCGGCCCCTACATATAATAATGCAAGTCCCTGTCAACCGAGCTATACTCACGGGGACGCCTAAATCACCTTTAGTCACCATATATTTGAAAAAACCAATTTATATTTAGACCATTGCTTTATATAGGAATGCACTCTACAGTCATATTTATTCATAAAACATCATATTTAACCCTGGTTGTTGTTATACTTATTTTCTGTTGAGAAATAACATACTTGAATTACCCTAAAGAAAAATAAAAAACTTGAATAACTCAGAATAGCAGGATACATAGCAATGCAAAAAGAAAAGATAGGAAAGCTTTATTAGATTGAAATAACATCGGCAAAAAAACATCTGGTGTATCTGTGTATACACCTCAACCTTGGTACATGTTTCACAATTTCCAAGTGTTGAATTATTTCAAAGCCCTTGTATATTCTTCTAAATTCAAATGTGAATTTAAGATAACAAGGGCATATATTGAATTGTCTATTAATCTATTTTCTCTTCCAAATCTATCTAATTCTCATCACTCATACAGTGTAGTGCTGTTGGATTGTCTCAATGTCAAGTCCCTTGAGTTTTACAACAGACTCAACATGTCCTTTCAGTGTGTGAAGCTCCCTTAACCTTGCAATTTCAGCACGTTTCTTTGCTTGATCTGCAAGTTCAGATAATTCTCTGTAGTTGTTGGATTCATTCAACACTTGATCTGTTTCTGGAGGATTCAAGCCATGTAGTGTGCGTTGAGCTGCGGCCCATTGTGCTTCTCTCTCTCCTTTTCCATAATCCTTCTTTGAGGTGAAGGCAGTCTGCATTACATTACATAGTACAAAAAAAACATGGTCAGATAGAAACAAAAATTAGAAATTAATCATAATATAATGTTAATACTGTTATAGAATATGAGTTTAAAGGACAATTTTACACTGACATTCAATAACAGTCAACTACTATGTCATGTCATCCATGTCCTTTAAGTACATTGACAAAGTGACGAGTTTTTATCTTATGTCAGTGTAAAAGGTAAAATATATTTACATGGACAGTACATGCCCCTTTAACTCATATAACATTGATATTGAGACTTTACCCTATTCTCAGTAATATTGTTCCATGCCTTGCCACTCAAGGCATATCGAATGACGAACTTAAGGACATCCAAAGGGATATAGAAAATAATGCTGTAGAGCCAAATGACACCTGCCCAACCCCATCCAATTCCTTTCATACTTGCAAACTCCCAATTTGCATACACAGCTATCAGTGTGGCAATCTAATACCATAACAAAGAGATCACAAAAATGATTAACAATATTTAATTAGTCCGAACTATGGATTATCAGGGTCCCTTCCTTAAAAGGGATGGTTAAGAACAAAAAAAAAAACTCACCAGTTGTGCTATGAGGAAGGCAACCATAAGAAGGATGCCAGGACGTTCGACGAAAGACCAGCTCCTTGAGCGAGTAACAAAGATGAGAGCTTGACTTACAGTACTCACTTGAAGGTAAACAGCAGCTGTGAGTTCTTCATGGCTTTCCCTGATAGAATGCACTCCAAATTTTTCCTACAAAAAGTTTTCACTTTATAGATTAAGCATGAAGGCTGAAAATAATGAAATGATAATTTTACAACATTTTGGAAAATCATATAAAATCTGCTAGTCTTACCGAGAAAAAATCAGATGCATGAGCAGCCCAAAAGAAGACAACAGTCATAACAGCAAGGTAAGCACCAAGCACTATGCCTGTGGCAAAAATCTCCTTCAACTTCCATGAATCTGGCATAGGAGATGGCTTCACTCTATCCTTCGAAATGGTCATGATAGTACCATCGTTAAGTATGGCAATGATCAAAACCATAAAAGGAGAGAAATCAAATTTCCAAATTAGAGCAAGGAGCATAAATCCAAGCACGATTCGGATTGTTATGGAAACTGCGTATATCGTGTAGTTCTTCATTCTTTGAAAAATAGCCCTGCTTGTGAGGACTGCACTCACAATAACGCTCAATCCAGGCTCTGTGAGGACTATGTCGGATGCACCTCGAGCTGCATCAGTTGCATCAGCCACTGCAATTCCAATATCTGCTCTTTTCAATGCAGGAGCATCATTCACACCATCTCCTGTCATCCCAACTATGTGTTTCCTATCCTGGAGTCTCTTTACAATCTCATATTTATGTTCTGCATTTCAAATGAATTCACATTATTCAAACTCAAATACATTAGTACTCTTGTCTCACTTTCCCTCTCGACTTGAATATAAGCAAAACAGTACATGTATACATGTATTTTTTTTGGACCAGATACATGTACATTTTTACTTATTTATGAGTCCAGAGTAAACTGATAATACAAATTTTATGTATATATTACCAGGGAAGACACCAGCAAATCCATCGGCCTTCTCAATAAGCTCATCAACCGGAAGCGAAGCAATTGATGCATCCTTGTGCTCGCCAAGGAGGGAGGATGAAGGATACATGTTACTTCCCATGCCGAGCCTGCGACCGGTTTCCTTGCCAATAGCTAGCTGATCACCGGTAATCATTTTAACGTTTACTCCGAGATTGAGTGCCCGTCTAATGGTTTCTGCACTGTCATGCCTTGGAGGATCAAAGAGAGGCAATAGACCGACAAACGTCCACGGTCCTCCTGAACTCTCCTTGCTTTTTTCTGGCACTTCCTAAAAAGTATGCATAATTCCTCATAAAAACTTATTTTGATTCATTCAATCAAAAGTCATCATTAATAAGAAGTAAGAAAAGCTTACTTGTTTGCCAACAGCAAGGGAACGGAGACCGCGTTCAGCAAATTTATCAATAATGGAAATAGCTTTCCTCCTCACATCTTCTCTAACGTTGCAAAGATCAATAATCTAAAAGGAAATTCAAAAATTTATTGTCATGTGAAACGATAGATGTCAAATATGACTGGTGAAAGGTCTATTTGTTTACCTGCTCCGGTGCCCCTTTGCTTACTCGGTGCCAATTACCATCAGTGTCTATGTATGTTATGGCGGTACGCTTGTCGACTGGATTAAAGGGAAGGAAATGCACCTCTGTAAGACCTTCTCTAGCCTGCACAAAGCAGCATAAGAAGTTTTTCACAGTCATTATATCTATAAAATAATCTACCAAACTTCTTATGGTTATTCATCACAATCAATAGTTTTTCATGCATGTCTCAAGAACCACCCTAGCTAGTAGATTTCACAATGCTAAAGTTCGAATGCTCAGCTAGAAGTTACAAACCTCTTTTGGATCACTCAACATTCCAACAATGCAAGCATCAATAGCATCTTGGTTCTCCACCCTAGAGGCTCTTGCTCCAAGCAAAATTACCATGTCCTTGTCGGTATCTCTTGAAAATACCTGCAAATATGGACAAAAAATATATGAAATGATTCTAAACAAATGACCATCATAAACCAATGCAAGTTATTAATTAAACATTAAATTTGTGTTACAAAAAACATTTACATTAAAGTGAATATTAAATCATTTAAGTAATGATTTATCTTTCTCGTGCTTACCTCAACCAAATTCTTGTCCACTGTAAGTTTGTTCAATGTTAGAGTTCCAGTCTTGTCACTACATAAAACATCCATTCCAGCCATTTCCTCAATGGCTGTCATTCTCTTTGTGATAGCACCTTGCTGAGACAACCTATGTGAACCAATAGCCATTGTAACTGACAAAACTGTTGGCATTGCAATAGGAATCCCTCCAATGAGAAGCACCAATAGATTGTCAATTCCGCTCCTATACTTGCGGCGCTGAATCGGATACATGACAACAATCTCGATGACCATTCCCAAAGCAATTGAGCAAATGCAGAAGTTACCGATGGCTGTCAACACCTGATCATCATAGCCATAGACATAAAATTGCAGTTCAGTACTAAAAGTGCAATAAAAGTAAGCAAAACAAAATCATATTAAGGAAACATTAGAATAACATTTTGTCTTCGATCCAACTTTCTCGTTAGATTAAGCAAAATACACTTCAGTACTAATTTTTTCGTCATTAATTCAACCTTTTCTAGTAGTGATCAGCATATATTAATGAACAAATTTTGCAGCATTATTGAAGTCAGAAGATTAAGAGTTAAGTACCTTTTGGAAATGACCGACTTGGTTAGTGCTGTCGACCAAATGAGCGGCCTTACCAAAGAAGGTGTGCACACCAGTAGCAATTACAATCGCCTCGAGTTCTCCTTGCTTTACAGTTGAGCCGGAGTAGACTTCATCACCAGGGTTCTTGGTAACAGGCAAGGACTCGCCAGTGAGTGCAGATTGATCAATCTTAAGAGGATCTCCGTCCAAAAGACGAGCGTCGGCTGGAACGATGTCTCCTAATTTGATGCTGATTATATCTCCTGGTACCAATATAGCAGCCTCTTGCTCAGTCCACCTTCCATCTCTCAGAAGCTGTCAATTACCATCCAAATAGAGCAACATGTCACACACACCTTTCAGATAAAATAAATAATCTAATCATTCTTGTGAACTAGCAAGACCTTATCCTAAATAATGGCCTATGTGATATTATACCTTGGTTTTGGGAGCAAGACCAGCCATAAGTGCTGCAGCAGCATTTCCAGCATTGTTTTCTTCAATAAAACTAATGGTTGAGTTAATGATAAGCAAGGCCATAATTCCCACAAAATCCTGCCAATCTGGTGGTTCCCCCTGTATGTTACAAGTGACAAGACAGTAAAAAACAAGCAAAAAACATAAGCAAATCAAATATAACAATAGCCATGCAATATGAAGAACGTACTCCTCCATTTGCCAATGCAATAGCCATGATAGCAGCAGCTTCCATGACCCATGAGAGGGGATTCCACATAAAGCCCAAGAATTTCAGGAATTTGCTTTCCTGTTTGAGTGCAAATTAATTAAGATTAGTCATTGTTAGTAAAAGATTTCCATATTATGAATTAAGAAATTTTTGAAAAAAGCAAGGTTACCGTCTTTTCTTCCAATTTGTTTGGTCCAAAAACTTCCAACCTTTTTTGGCCTTCATCATTAGTGAGACCTTCTTTAGTACAATTCAATTCTCGAAACACTTCATCAACAGGGATTCTCTCCTGCAAATCAACCACATTGCATTTTAATAACATAACAAAAACAAAAATGAATATAACTTCTGATCGAACGCGTGTCTAGTGTCCAACACATCTCAGCAACATGACACCGACACATGTAATTACAATAAATCGTATCATTTTCTCAAAATATTATTATTGTCGACATGTCAATGTCTGTTGTTCATAGATTGTAACAAATAAAATGTAGCAAACGGCGAATTTGTCAAAATCACGATGGCATCATGATTTAGTTAAAGCTCTAAAGTACGACTTTTACCAAAATCACAATGACTCGTCGTGATTCTAATGCTACGCTTCACCGTCAATCCAAACATTCACAAAGTAAAAAAACTTACGAGGTCAACAGCCTCCTTCTTAATATCCTCGAGGCTTGTCATATTGTTGTTGTTCCTTAATAATTAGAAAGAGAGTATGTTAGTTAGTTGTTTAAGAAAAACCAATTTGTTAGAGTAAATGTGTAAATGTATATATAAGGAAAAGAATAGTAAGTAATACACACAAGTGATCATTCATTCATTCATCAATGGTGTGAGTGAGTTTCTCCTTTCAAATCTAACTCTAAAATCACTCATTGTCACTCATTCACTAACAAACTTGGTCTCTTCTCTTTCTTACATTTCTTTTTGGTTATATTTAACCAATAATAACCAATTCCAATATTTAATTAATTATTTTTTAAATAATAAAATCAAATTATAGTAGTGAAGCAGCGAAACTTGTGGTGTTTGTTTTGACTTTGTTCATGCCCTTATATTTGCTTCATGCATGTGGCAATTCATAGTCCTTTGAAAAATACAACGTGCATTGTAATAGGTAATTGACACTAATTAAGACTAACAACCATACTCGTGGCCATAAGCTATAAATTCGTGATATAAACATTTTGTGGAAATGTGGCCCAATTAGTTTTCTTCATTTTATAGAAATTTATGCACTTGTTCGTATGTATGACCTAGCTCAATTATATTGTGATAATAACAATATATTTAAACAAGACATGATCTTAGTTTGTTTGTAAACCAAATTAAAAAACGAGACAATTGTACTTTGTGTATGAGGTGTTTGCTAACCTCTCTAAATTAATTTTTTTGAGACTTCAAAAATTGAACCAAAACAAATCAATTATTTTTTATAATTTTTCTCTCAAAATTCTCAACAACTCACTGTAACATTCAAACACAACATGATCTTTGTGTGCTTAGCCTTTGGCCTTTCTAGTGAATCAATATAGAGGAGTGTTTGGATATTCCATTTCTAACACTCTGTTATTAGGTGAAACTCATTTGAGCCTTATACTTTGAAAATTAATTTCATATAAGACGGTGAGACTCACATGATGTCCCCCCATAAGAGAGAATGTTAGAGAAAGTGTTAAAATAGAGCGTTCATACCATTTCTCTTATCTACATTTGATAGGGTATGAAGTACAACATTAGTTGTTCAGTTACATTGATGAAAAATGCTAGAAGCACTATCTCTTTAATGATTTCTCCAACAATCGCTTTTTTATTGGACGAAATTCATATAGGTCTCACTACTTTGTGTGAGAATTTTAATAATAATCCAATTTCGCCTCCGATATTTTCAAAAAATCACCGTATTTTCGAGCATTTCAGATTATTCTTTCATCCTACGACTCCACCAAACTCACTCGTATACACACATTTTTCATTTTAAAATTTTTAGATTTTTTTTTTTGTACCGGATCTTTCAAAAAAGAAAACTTTCAGTATGCCTATTTAGATCGGAACTCTTTTATCTATATAATATTATATTTGAATTCTTTTCTTTTATCTTAATTGTCAATACTACTCACAAAAGTATGATACAATCACATGTTTTTACTTACCGATATATATATAGTGTATCAAGTGAGAATCGACCTCTATTTTGAGAAATGAAACTCTCAATGACATCTATTGATTGAATAAAAAAAATGAAATTTCGTCTAGCTCAACTGACAAAATGTCGAAATTGTTAGGCCAGATGTCATGACCGGGGTTCGAACCCCGGTACCTCCACTTGTGTGTGTGAGTTTATAATGGCTTTACCCATTTCGTCTATCTACCCAAAAAAAAAATGAAATTTCGATAAACAAAGATTGTATTAATAACATAACCATATGCTAAAACTAAATGGACAAAAAATACGCCTACGCATTTGTTTTTGGAAGGCCCTGTACTTTTATATATTCATTTTTTTATTTAAAAAAAAAAAAAGAAGATTTCTAGACATAATCTACCACATGTTAAGTAAAGGTCAAAATTACATTCAACTATAAATTTTTGATTTCTACATACAGCCATGTAACTTTTAGTGATGGTTTTGGTCGTTATTAGAAGTCAATCATATATCGAATTGCGACAAAATACTTATATGCTAGCCGTGTAAACACCAAATGCTTTTTTGACGATGCTATTACAATATATCTTAGAACTAGCATGATTTGATTTCATATAATTTTGAGCATTATAAGTAACTTGCTAAGTGATTCAAGTATGTTAATTTCTTAAGAAAATAAGCAAAACAACAACAAGGGCTTTATGATGTTTTTCTGTTAATAATATAAAATTGAACTACAATGTTATGCTTTTGTACATGTTCGCGATAGACCGTCTAAATTTTAGTTTTCATAGTAGTAAAATTTAGAATATAAAGTTAAAAAGATAGAGAAAAAAAAAAGTTGAATAATGTGTATTTTTCAAATAATTAAATGATACTAATATTCATTTTCATGTGTGTGTCGAAACCCTACAAAACATCTCTCCCAAATAGACCCTAAGCATATGTGCAAAGTACCAACACTATGAAAGAGGTCATCATCAAAGCAAGGAGAGAAACCTCTTGTGTGGAACAGTCATTAGGTAACCGTGGGTAAGCGTCGGGTGGTGGCATACTACATTCGTCACCGTTGAAATAAATCTTCTCTGGAAAACCCCAGCCCCCACGGAAACTAAAACTTGATTTATTCTTTCGAAAAAGTAGCTCCGACTGTACATTTCCATTAGGACCAGCTTGCATGAGTACATCATTGAAGAATTTAATTCCCCAAAGCATTGCAGTATCATCTGTTAAGACCAGCTTTTCATTAGTACATCATTGATTTATATTGATAATTAGATAGCAAAACCTTGAAAGAACAAACACAAACTTACTTGTTGATCCATATGGAGCTAATGATTTGTAGTTGTAACTGAAAATTTGTGTCAATTTATCAAAACTTGGATGTTGAACAACCAAGTTCCAGTCAGAGTAATTCTTTCTGTAATTTAAATTAAAAACGGTAATCTTCACGCGCCAATACTCATAGTAGTTGTACTTAATGTGCCAATGAACTTTAATCGGACACATATGCCTAGTACATTCAACTAAAGGCTCAACACCTTTCTCTCCAGGGCTGTTAACAATCGAGGCCAAATTCGATGAACTTGAACTGTAACGTAACGACACATGAAAAGGAAACGTGTGAGCGTATGATATTAATTTCAGTCCCTTTACAATTTAAAGGACTAAAGTGAGAAATATCAAATTGGAGAGATTAAACTTGGACTGTAGCTACAATTTCAAAGACTAACAATTTAGAAGGAAATGACAGTGTCAAAAGTAATGAAATCTTACTCTATACAACTTCCTGATTGAAATGAGTTGTCTAGGCAGCCGCATGAACAGTTCGGGCAGGATACAATATTCTCGCTATAGAAAGACGAGAGGGTGACACAGCAATTTGGAGGTTTCTGAACTAGAAATTGTGAATATGTGCATGTCACCTTCCATGTCACTGCAACAAATTAGAATAATGTTAATTAAGGTATAAGTAAATCATAATATCTTGCTGATATAATGTAGAAACTCAGAGAGAAAAGAAAAAAAAAAGATTATCTCTAGGACCAGTTTTAAGTATGATCATACATATATATGATAAAAATATGAGTACGGTATTATATTTCGGTGTTAATAATTTAACAAAGATTAGCTACAATATTAGACAAAATATGATTGAATTTATCAGAAGGAAAGGAAATAAATGTTTAGATTAACTTATTTGAGTTTATTTACTAGCATAAGTATTTGTGACTTGTGAGACTATTTGAGAGCGCTTATGAATATTGAAAACAGCTTGTGACATGTCCACTGTTTTCATCTTATTTCGATAAATTCTCATCGATAGCTTACATGAAAACGAATCGACTTTATTTTATCTGTTGTCATAGAAATAGTCTATGCTATAAGTGCTAAATTAAGTTCTTTATTCAAACAGAGCTGATAATTATACCGACAACTTGGGAGAATTGGTAGTAGGTTTAAAAAAAATACTTACAAATTGCTTGAGTCACTCTCCTTTCGTTCGGTGATGTGAATTCAGTAAGTTCCGCAATTTTTGGTTGGTTGCATGTATAACCTGGTGTTTTCAAAGCGAAATCCTGCGGCGCTATGATGGCAGTTTTGTTATTGCCAGCTCTACCAACACTGACTTGAAACGCGGCAACTGCATTTGGCGGATCTTGTGCCCGTGTTCTTAGTACACCACCTTTGCAGCAATTTGCAAATTGTTTATTATAGGGCGTTCCAGGGTGCAAGTCTATAATTGTTGGATCCTTCTTACAGCAATATGGGAAGGTTTCCGTAAACTCTGAGCAATCTCCTTGTTCAGTTGCTTCCCCTCCCACGACGGCCCATATGATCTCTTTCTCTGCCCAACTCCATCCTACAGACCATCCGGGTGCTGTTATATGACGATATTGTTGAAAGTTGTTTATTGTAACAACCGCCTGTCCAGTTTCAATCGTTTCTTAGACATCAAAATATAAACTCAATTCATTCTAAATGACCGTTGCGGCTATTACAAATAAGAGTTTAATAAAACCTTGTGCCTAACTCAACCCTTTAAAATCAGCTTGTATGAATAGGATGTCTCCCACTTACATATAAACATTTTGTCATGTCATTGATCCAATGTGAGACTAGTTAGAACTAGATTGCTTAGACAACAAGTTACCTTGCTAAGTAGTTAGTTTAAGTGATCCTATGTGACTGCTTGCACAATAAGCTACAATAGAGCTTCATTTGTATATAAATAGAGGTTGTACAATCATTATGAATCAATGAATTCACTATTTTCATTCGTATCATAAGAACTCTCAATACACTTCTCTCAACAATCTTATTTGAATATATTATCATAATGAAAACAGGTATATAATAAAGTAATATAATGATGTCGTTGGATAGTAAAATACAATTTGATGTCCGTGTAAAACTTACTCACACTATACTAATTATGCTAGTATGGTTATTAAAACTTTACAATAAACTCTTGTACTTATAAGAGTTTATTCAATTATTGTACAACTTTTTAATCGTAAACATTAATAGGTGATAAAATATGAATGTACTCACAACATAACCGTCAGATGTCAAGCTAACAACGTCCCATGTTATTGTGATATTCCCATTTGGATCAAGTGGATCATAAGCTTCTGAAAGAACAACCAAAAATTGAAGTAATTATTTATGAGATAATAATAATTATCAATTTCACTACCAAAATGTTGTAAACAAGCAAGAAAAAAGTACAAAACGAATGAAGCTGAACACTATGTTTCCTCCTATGTAAATAAGTGAAAATGAATCAACACCAAAAAAGCTTCCGTCAAGAAGCTAATAAAAGGGAAAATATCTAAATTTTGCATAAAATTAACACCAAGGTTTTAAGTCATAGTCGATGTCGCGGTTTAGTCAGTTCGTGATCCTTGATATTACATAGAATCACATGTAAATATTGTACAATTTCAATCACAGTGATCTAAGGCATTGTCTTAAATAAAGGTCCGTGATGGGTAGCAACATAACAGTTTTTTATGTTGCCGAAACCTCGACCATGACTGAGGTCATATTTGAGTGTGATTCTCCTTAAATATCAAAGATTGATATGAGACCTCTATTTAAAACCCGGCCTTAGGGTCATGGAGACATAAAAAAAACATATGGTCAAGTGAAAAAACTGTCATAACAGAAAACTGCATCAAACTGTGGCAATCAACTAAACCGGAAAAACAGCCAAAAATAAAAAACCAGGCTCCAAAAATTAAATCATAAAACCTCGTTTTATACCGACGAAACAAGAGAACTACCGGACCATATACACAGTTTAACATATTCACATTCACACCATTACAATAAACCAAAAAGAAATATATTTAAAACAACGTAAACAAGAGGAAACACAAGGAATAAATAGAAGAAGAAAATACCTGTTGAAGTGAAAAACAAAGTAAACAAGAGGAACATAAGCATGCATGGACAGTGTTTAAGGAAAGGGAAGAACAACATTTTTGTTTGTTTGTGAGAAAACACTAGCTAGAAGAATAGGGTTATGTGAAAGCGGAGACTAGGGCAGAAATGTTTGTGTAATTTCCAGGAGAATCTGAGTGTGAGAAAAACAAACAAATAAATAAGGAATTGGAGAGAGAAAACGTTAGAGAGAGATACGCGGGATACTGAGAATGTTCTGTTGTATACATGCTAGAAAAAGAAATGTTTAGGTTACTATTTTTAGACTGTCATCATTTTTATTTTCGTGAAAGTTAATTAATTATTTTTAATAGGTCTTGTTAACGAATATTTCGAAAAAAAAAAATATTTTATAATAAAGTTAAATATTTTGATTTTTAATGCATTGATCATACATATTTTCGTGCAAAATTACCCTTCGTTCCTAATTATATATATCTATATAAAATATTCTTTTAAAATTATTAATAAGTTGTGCTCGTGAACTTGACTCAATTGGTAAGGACGGTGCATATTATAGGCAGGGACAGAGTTCGAACCTCGGACACCCCAGTTCTCCACTAGGCTACTTGACAAAAAAAGAATTATTAATACGTTTTTTTTTTTATGAATTAATAAGTTTTTTAATTCAAAAGATAATTTAGGAAACACGTTAATTTTTTTTTTATAAATATCAAAATAATCAATAAAGACAACTATTTTTTTAAGGGCTATTAATTTGTTTCTTTTTTTTTAAAGAAGGGGTATTAATTTGTTTCTTTTTTTGAAAGAAGCGGTATTAATTTTCTTAATAAATGTAGATTAATTTATTTTCTTATTAATTAACCGTATATTTTCTATGCCTTTTTTTTTTTGACACAGTATATTTTCTATGCCTATTCCGTGCAGCCATTTAATTCTTTTCCATGTTAGTCACTGCCGCATATGGATTGCAAGGCGATGCTAGTTTAATTCACAAACATTATAGGCTTAAATATGATTTTCGTCCCTGAAAAAAAATAAAAATTGAAAAACATCCATGCAAATTGTTTTTTGTTTTAAAAAGGTCCCTGACCCCACATTTTTGCTAATTTGGCATTTCGCCACGTAGCAATTGTTGACTGTTCAACTTTTGCCACATGGCGCTAATGTGTCAGTCCACATCATTAAATCTTAAAAAATATAAAATTTTGAAAATATATATTTTTAAATTAAAAAACTGAAAATAAATTAAAAAATCATAAAAAATCCAATTTTTTTCAATTATATAATTTTTATTTTTTTTAAAATATGAAGAAAAAAAAATATGATTTTCATATTAAAAAAATTAATTGTCGAAAATTTAATTTTCACTTTTTTGTCAAAATTTTTAATTTTAACAGTTTTTTTTCAGATTTTTTTTTTCATAAATGTCTTTATAGATTTTTTTTATGATTTTTAAATTTATTTTCAAATGTTTTTAATTTAAAAAATATTTTTTAATTACGTGGATTGCCACGTGGCAAAAGTTGCACAGTCAGCAACGACCATGTGGCGAAACCCATGCCATATCAGCAGAAATGTGGGGCCGGAGACCTTTTTAAAAACAACAAAAATTGTAGGGATGTTTTTCAATTTTTTTTATTGTAGGGACGAAAATCAAAACCGACCCAAATTACAGAGAGATAATCATATTTAAGCCAATATTATATTAGCAATTTGTTTAATTCACACATTTACAATTTTGATAATTACTCTATTTGACCACAATCTGTGCAACTTCAGAATTTCTATATTCAATTCATAATAATTTACGATTCACAACTATAATGTTAACATCTTCAATTACCACTCTTCCATAACAATATATCTTCAATTACCACTCGTAATAAAAAAAGAACTTAAATTACCAATATATAAAAAGACAAATTAAAAACTCTTGCCAACTATCCACCTTTTTTAATAATAATAATAATAACAACAACATCAACAATAATAATAATAATAATAATATAATTCGGCGTTCTAAATACCCTAATTCTAAACACTCATTTGTTCAATTTAGTACAAGACGATAGGCTGATTTGAAAGCATGCGAAAAATGGTGTCTTTTTCGTCAAAAGTGCATACAACACTTGCACCAGCCTAGGCTTTTGACAAGGAATGTGGAAGGAAAGTGTCTCGCCTAATTATTTGGCGTCTGTGCAAATGCCATATCCCTACTTGATTACAACTCAACCAACGAGGCATTATGTGCCTAAATCAGTGTGTGTTGAGCGAAGGCAAATTAGAGGACAACTATCTTATCTCTTTTTGGTGCAATAATATTGAACATATTTGGAGGATCTTCGATCACTATCATGTTCTTCAACAACTAAGACTTCATAACACGAATGAGAAGGATATAATGAGTGCAGAATTTGAGGCATTGTAGAATACGTCTCAAGCAAGCTTTATGACTGTTATGTGGAGCATTTGGCAACATATATAAGTAATAAAGTTTGGCAGAACACGGTTAAAACAACTATGACTGTTTTCGGGTGTCGCGTCATTTTTCGGAAGTCAAACTATTTGATTAGCATAGACTCGCTATTTTTATTCATGACTTGAACTTTTAATTTTTAAAGGAAATGGGAAAAGGTTCAAATAAACCATTTTAAAGATTTAAGGTTCGAGGATTAGTTATATTTAGGGAAGGTATTAGCACCCTAAATATCCATAGTATTCTATGAGAACCTCTTGATTTTATTGGCTATAACTTGCTTGCTTTTGAGATGGAATTAAATGGTGATTAAAAGAAAATGAAGATTTTTATTTACATTTTTTATTGATTTGGAAGGACGAGTGTCATTTGCCTAAGTACCCCTGAAGGATCAAAACCTCATAGTTCGGAATAAAAATTGACCTTTGATTGGTTGTGTTTTTTTATTAGTTTTGAAATAAGTTTTAAAATAAAAAGGCAAGTGGCAAATAAGAATTTGTTTGTGTTTTTTATTAAAAGAAAAAATTACTTAAAGTATGATTAAATTGATTTGAAATTTGATTAAGAAAATAAAAAGAAAAAAATGGGATCACTGATTGAAAATGAAGGTTTATTATGAAAATATTTTTGTGATTTTGATTATTTGTATGTTTTTGTTCTTTTTGAATAATGAATGAAAATTAAACTAACGGAGCAATAAAAATAAAAGTGCGTAGATTTCTGTAGTACACACACGTTGGATCACCACATAATCCATAACCTAATTTTTTGCATTTTTTGATATATAAAGCGGTAAAGAAATAAAAGACACACACGTTTTTTCTCATTTATATAGTACATTGATCCTAGATACATTCTATATCATATGCAATGACGAAAAAATAAATATGCATGAATAACTAAAATAACTAATAAAGATGCAGAATAATAAATCTAAACTTAATAAAAATGCATGAGAAACAAAAATTAAAATGTTAAGAGGACTAAAAATGCATGAAAGACCAAAAAATAAAAAAGGGGTCCAATCATAAGGTGGGGGGTGCAAGGACCTAACAGATCGAATATGGACCATTGATTTGATCAATGGCCCTGATCTAATCTAAGGTAGCATCATCACAGGCCGTTAAATTTAAATCATAGGGGTTTAGGATGTGAGGATGCATGCTAGAGCCATGCACCCACACATGCACGATCATAAGGTTATGTAAATAACCTCACCGTCCCATTCCTTCATTTCCACATTCTCCTTCTCTCTCCTACCTTTCTTTCTTCTTTCTCGTTTCTTTTTCTTTTACAATAAAATAAACAAACTATATAAAAAAACAAAACAACAAAAAAGGTGAACCTTTGTTGGGTCTTTTGGATCAACGGCTGGATTTTGTGTTCGGTTTTGTTTACTGAATGATGTTGGGTTCTTGATGGATTCGGTGTTGATTGTTGTGAGATTGGGGCTTGCGTTGTGGCTGTAATGTTTCACGGTTTTGTGTGATGATTTTGCTTTGTTGGTTAGTGTTTTTTGATCATGTAGGTTCTGATGCAGGCTTTATGTGTTGAGAAATTGGTTTTGTGATTATTGAACTTTTGTGCAGGTTTGGAATTGAAAGAATTGGTGTTTGTTGTTCCTTTTGTGTCTCATCCCTTTTAATCAAAATTTTACCTCTTCCTTTGGTAAGAAATTAAATTGGATTAAGTGGTGATGAAGGAAAGAAACAATGTTGACTCTGTGTATTGCCTGTAATTGAGGCGTGGTTGGGATGCAATTTTTTGAATATGGACATGTGATTTTGGACTTATTAAAAAGTGGTAACAATAAACTAAAATAAAATAATAAAAGGAAGTAAAATAAAATAAGAAATAAAAATAAAGATAAAAGATGGAAATAAAAAAAAAAGTAAAATAAAACTAAAAGACTAATAATAATAAAATAAAATAAAGAGAGAAGAGGGCCTGAATCGGAACAAAAAATGAGGTATTTTAAAATACCTCTCTACCGAATTTTTCACTGAAAAGTCAGAGACTATTCAGGATCAAACAGTGTATGAATGTAAGACCTTAGGTCAAAAATTAGGGGTATGACATCGAGCATTCTCACGCTTCTCATTCAGGCGAAGAATTACCAGGTAGAGTGTCGAATAATCACATTCTGCTTCTGATTCGGGTGTGCATGACCAATTCAAAGGTCACAAGGGTTCTCGTTGACAAAGGAAATTCGTGAGATATCATGTACACCGACATTTTCAAGAATCTACAATTTTCTAGAAATAACCTCGCCCAATATATGGGACCCGACCTCTAAGGTTTTAATGGTGCCACCACTAAGCAATGAGGATACATGGAAATCGTGTTGGTGTTTGGAGAAAAAAGTGGGAGAAAGATTGTCAAGGTCCACTTACTTGTGGTGAAATTTAATCTTATCTACAATTGCATCATAGGAAGACCCACTACAACTGAGTTATGCATCGTGCCATCCACAACTTATTTAAAGATGAAGTACCACATATCGAACACCATTATGGATACAGTCTGAGTAAACCTATAATCTTCCTAATAATGTCACATGACGTCCATCAAAATCACATAAGCAAAGTGTGTAGAGGTTGAAAAGGATGCTATCCCACAAGCATATACCAAACGAAACACAAAGACCAAAGGGAAACGGGAGGCTCCATAAGCCATGTGAGACTTGCACCCTTCCTTTTAGGTAAAATAAAGGCCCAAACATTATGAATAATCATGGTAATGGATCCAGTTGGTAGGCGTCTACCTATCAAACCATCTAATGTAAAGTTAAAAAAATTATGAATGAATGAGTTTACAGTCACGATTTTTGTTTCCTATCGACTAATGTTTTTGGAACCAGTTCTAAGTTCCTCCCGCTTTTGTTGAGGATAAGTTGAGTTAGTTTCAAAAAGTCCAAAACCTTTCATCCCCAGAAACTAATCAAATAGATCCTCCATTAGATGAACTCCCTATCTCATCTAGCACTCAAGTTAGTGCGAGTAACACCCCTTTCGCCTACCTTTGCTATACTATTAATCGGGTTGGTAGGGAAGAGAGATGATACATCTTGGCTGAGTGTTGTTTCTCAAAGGCTTAGAGGAAATCGAAGAAAGTGAAGGAACATCGCAAATATGGACATCAAGGTTATGCCAGGGGTCCACCACTACCCAGGTCTTAATCGAGTAGGCAACAAAACAACATCCTGAAGGAAGACATCAAGATTGTGTCGAGGGTCCATCTCCACAGAGGTCTTGACCGAGTCGGCAAGAAAGGGACGCTACAAAGGCTTAGAGTCCTGGAGCAAAATTTCAGCTCCACTAATGTCTTAATTGAGTAAACAGTGAAAAAGCTCTTAAAAGTTAGAGATTAAGATCATGTCAAAGGTCAACCTCCACACAAGTCTTAACCAGGTCGGCAAGAAAGGAGTTCTACAAAGGCATATTCCAAATACCCAGAGCGTATGTAGTAAGTCATCATCAACCAAATCAAAGCCCTCCAAACGAGCAAAAAATGAGTTAAATAGGACATATTTACATCACAAGGGGCCTTACAGCTACAAGAAGTTTAATCTAAAAAAACGGTAGTCAACAAAGTATGCAACAAAAAGGGTTGCTTGTCAAAGATCTCACAATAACGGGAAGCAGAATCTCATTAAAAGGTCAATTTCATATTACGTCAAGGTGACACCCTAAGGCATATGATAAAAATCTTACAACATCATAGATTACTTCAAAGAAAATAAACCCCCACAAAGAGAAAATAAAAAAAGGATTCCTTCGAACTTATGACCATTTCAAGAATTCAAGACGTCCATTGAGGTACCATTGGATCTTCTCTCTCTCTCTCTCTCTCTCTCTCTCTCTCTCTCTCTCTCTCTCTCTCTCTCTCTCTCTCTCTCTCTCCCTCCCTCCCTCCCACCCCACAACACACACAAAAATTTGAGGATCACGTTATTTCTACATTGGGAAAACAAAACCGATACGATAAACATACGAGATGGTCACATACACACCCAAAAGGTCTCGAGATGACGACACAAGCAACGACGTATCCAGTTGTGGTAGAGAGCGATGTCAAAAATGACTCCCGCCTTTAGTCAAGCATATTGGCCTTTGAGAAACAAACAAATGGTTTATAGAACACAAAAATTCACTATTGATCAACATTTTGTTCTTATTGTCACCAACAAAGATTATATGGTCAATATGACTGACCAATAATGAACATTTACTCTCACAACATGAAAGAAAGTCAAAGCTGGTGAGAAAGAAAAAAAAGTATGAAGAAGAAAAAGCCCTAAAAGCTTAACTTATAAAGGGGCGAAAAGGACACCTAAAATGATACCCCATCCAGTTAAATTCAAAGAAACACGCAAAATAATAAATACAAAAGATGTGGAAAAGATATAAATGATATTAAAAGGAAGGAAGATAGTATCCGAGATCAGTATTTCCACCTTGTTCATTAAAAACATGGCAGTGGTCACTGAAACATTCAAATGGACCAGCTCCGCCAGCATCCCTCGGGGACTTGTGAGTATTCAAAGTACTTTCCTAAGATGTTTTTCTAGAATTATTTAAATATATTTGAGAAGTTTGATGATTGATTGCTTTGGAAATTATGCAGTATTAACAAAGAACCTTGGAATTATAAGATTTCATCACAATTGTGAACTAACCAGATTTCAATTGTCCCTAATGTTATAGAGAACCAAGGTTTAAATGTGAGGTAATTTCTAAGGTACCTATTGTCCTCTCTCAAGGTACAAAAGAACGACTTATCAACACAGTCCTCTATTCTCAAGTTTGCTATATTGTTAAGACCCATTAAGATCTATTATCCTAAAACACCTCAAGGACTTTTAGATTATTCTCATGTTTCAAAGTACTTGTCTAACTTTATGGATCGTGCCCCGCCGTCTCTCAAGAAAAGATGTTGCCTAGGACTTTTCATATAAACGATAAGATTAAATTAGAGCCTTGAAACCCTATAACAAAAGAGAGAATTAAAATTATGGAAAGTTAATCATTGAATTACTTTCCATAATCCCAAGACAAAGATAAGTATACTCACTAATCATCGTGACGAGCTTAACTAAAAATATAACAAGAAAAAGAAAGATAAGAAAGAAAACTTTATTAAAATGTAAGAAGAAATTACAAGAGATTTGTTAAAGTGTTTACAATGAAGTGGTGGTCTCAATTTCGAAGATTACAAGTCTGTTTATAGGCACAACAAACCCTAATCTTGTGCATTCCAGTAACCACAAGACTTAAGTCCAACAATTACACAACATTTGAATTACACAAAAAGAAAAATCGCAAAATTAAGTGTTGGGATTGGCTACACTCCTACCCGAGTTATGTCAGCAGCAATACTCACTCTTACACTCTTTTCTAATTTTTTTTTCATTGGATGAAATGCATAATGTCCTGCCATCTTAGAAGCGGGTTCTACCATCTTAAAAATGGATCCCTTCTTTATGTGAGACTAACATGCATTTCACTCTATCAAATACTAATTGTTAAAAAGAAAGGGTCAAATTGAGTGTTGTTATCACTATTCAATACTCATAAATAAATAAATCATAATCATTCTAGTCTGTCCCTAATACGACAGATGACATACACATGACCAAACCCAATGAAGGAAATGAAAGAAACAAAAAAGAAGTAGCAAGCATAGTCTCCCTTCCCTAACAGAGACGTTGACAACAAATAAATTTCTCAGCCCGATTTTATTGGAGATGACCGAGAATCTTAGATCTTATGAACCAGAGCCATACCAAACAAGAGTAAATGTCATTACTTCTTGCTAATGTTTGTAACAAGGGAACTTCAGTACACCTACTTCTTTTAGTTTCTAAACCATCACGGACTACTTTTTAAAGGACCGCCTACTGCTTAATTTAGTCCTTAAACTATATCAATATAATAAGTAGTCATATAATAATATATAAAATTTATCAATTTAATTATGCTAGCAAAGTGTTGAGAGCTAATAGATAGATTTGCATATATTTTAGGGAATACATTGTTGAACTTTATATACTTTAGGACTATTTGTGATGTATGGATACACCAATTTTTTCGCTGTGTCGTATCATATATGTTAGGATACTTTGGGATGCGCCAATTACCTCATACGACTCTTTGTTAGTTTTTCTTCTTTCAATTTTTTAACTTATTTTTCTCGGACCATTAATTAAAGATAATTTATAAAATAATCCATAAATTTTCTCTTATATGAAATAAATTATTTTTCTATTAAAAAAAAGAATTAATTATATTTCTTAATAAAGTGAAATAATCAACACAATTTACAAATTGGGACGAAGAGAGACAATTTATTAACAAATTGATGGTTCATTCATAATTTTAGTTTAATGGGAAAAAATGGTGCGGTGAAGAAGACTGACGCATATTTACCACCACAAGCAAAATAGACAGTCCAACCCAATACATCTGGCAAAGAAGATAGTACCAAAATCCACATCAACCATATTCCTAGTTCCTACTGTCACTTCAACTCTTAGTGTTATTAGTGTTAGATTACCATCATCATTATCATTAACATGATTTTCAGTTACTTTTTGTGTCTTAATTCTATCATACAAACATTTTTCATGATTCAATATGCATGAGATTAGGTTGTAAACATCAGGTAGATATGGACCTACAAATTTAATTATGGGTCCTTCTTAAGATATCTTGTGTTGATAAGAAATCAAGGCAATCAAGATTCCCGTTCATATATTCATAATTAAATATTTCTTTTAAAATGATGTGAAAGAAGAACTCAATACGACAAATTATATAAAAGTGTATAAATTTAGACTATGTCCTTGTTGTAAATTTTAGACTTGTGTATTAGAGGTTCTCTCCTACTAGTTTTTACGTTTATATCACACTTTTTTTTTTACACAAAACAAACGACATTCATTCATTCAAATTGATAGAGTATATCGATGCAATACAAATTCGCTAAAAACAAAAAGAAAAATCTGTGAACAAACTCACGACATTCATGTTAATAGCATAAAACAACAAAATACATAAGCCTACAAATATGACTATATTAAAATCTCCGGAATAGCCATGCCTCCGTATCTGCAATGTTGATGACACCAAAGTCATTGGTTGGATCTGCACTGGGTCGAAGCTGATCTGATAATTTGAATTGAACAAACACCTGAACAAGGGAAAAAGACAAACAACGTCGCACAAAGACGACAAACAAAACATCGTCGGACTAAGACGACGAAATCACAAAAGGAAAACCTAATTTGATGTGAAAATCACTTATTTAAATAGAAGGGAAGGAGAAAAACGATTTAGAGGAGTGATTTGGGGTCAAAAATTGACCCTAAACCACCCCTCTTTGGTGGATGAAGGAGAAGAAATTAGGGTTTCTGCCGACGGCTCACAAAAGAGACAGGGGGAGAGAGGGGAAGGAAGAGACTCACGTTTATATCACACATTTGTATATAAATACTTAATCTTTTGAAATATATATCACGCAAAACAAAGTAAGTTATTAGTGAAATGAAACAATGTAATGGTAGACTTTATGCTCAAAATGCAATTGTAATTGTAATTGTTCCTTCTATTTTTCTTATCTTAACTCTCTGATTCTAGGATAAATGAATCTCGATAAATCACAGTTGTACGTCCAATTAATTTGATTTCTTCTGAAAGTTTAACTATTTGGTTATTTGATCATTATATTCAAGAGCGACTGAATGAGATAGTAAAAGATCTCTTTCAACTTAATCAGAAATTTTAGATTTGAATCCAACTCTAAAAATATCAATTTGAAGGATTAGTTTCTACGGTTACAAACATAAGATGTCCGATTAAAGAAAACATTATTCATATCAAGTCATACCTAGCAAGTACGTAGTAATGGTTGGCAATATCACCATTTATGCTTGAGAGTTGTGGGTTGCTACTTTTGTTAACATGGCTTACCTCACCAACTTGTTTGATCACAATTGAGAAGGTCAATTACTCCAAGTACAAGTGGGTCAAAGTAGAGTCACTGTGACTAGGTATCACCACAATTTACCATTAATTTTGAGTACATGATTTGGTGAGTGGACCAATCTTTGTGAAGGAATTGAAAAACAATGAGAGTCACTCACTAACTAGCCAGCCAGCATTCAATTTTCTACGCAGTATGGTCCACTGTCACCCAAAACGTGAGACAGACATAACCAGATCCAAACACAGTCCTAGGTTGACAATAAGTGTACTCCCAAAATGCTTGACATTGTTTAACTAGTTGTATTATTCACATAACATATTTTAACCATGTTTTTATACTAGTGTATAATGAAATGGCAGCATATGATATGTTGGATTTGTCTCCATTAATACTTTTAGAATATCAATTTTTTCTAATTTTTACTAACATATAAATAATGATATTAAATGTCAAAATTATGAATTGGAATATATGAAACAGTCGATTAGATCGATCATTTTGAGATGAAGGGAGTACTATACTAACTAGCTACTATATCATACACAATTAATTAACCTCAATTCATGTATTTTTATCCTTTGCTTAGGAAGACTAAGAATGGAAGTTAGAAACTGCAATAATCCACGGATCATGAGATATACCAATTTTGAGAACATAATTTATTTTGAACCTTAATAGAAAATAATATTAGGTGGAGTCTTGGCGCAACAGTAAAGTTATTGTTATGTGATTGAAATGTCATGAGTTGAAGTCTTGGAATCAGCCTCTTATGTAAAAATAGGGTAAAGTTGCGCGATACACAAAAATTGTTAGGACCCCTTCCCGGACCCTACTTATTAGCTACATTTAGTTTCAAAGTATACCAACTAATATTGTAACCAAAAATACCAACTAATGAAATTCATCCATAGTGTACAAAGCAAATTTGAAGTGTGTGATAGTTTTTAACTTCTAATAATTTTCAAATAAACCAACGAAGGAGAATTAATCCATTATAACAAAGACAAATTCATAATATCAGCTTTTAGTCAACAGAGAAAAATTTAAGACACAATATTGAATATGACATGAATGGTAAAAGCACTTAGAGTTTGAGGGACAAGTCAAGCTTCTGCAACTCCTCTTGTTTATTCTTCATACTTGTAGCATTATAACCTCCAAATCCATTTTGCACCTTTCTTGGAGAAAATTTCCCTGATCTTGTAGGTATGCCACTAGTCAAGGATGATGATCCATCAGTTTCTCCCTCAACAGGAAGATTCCTTGATGCTGGTTGTGAATATATAGGCAGCTTCTGCCACTGGTTTGGACCACAATAACGTGACAAACCGAAAAACGGTGTTTGATAAGAAGGTTTTTGAATCATAGAAGAGTGCACCTGAATTCCAAGTGATGATGGTGATCTTTTATAAGAGCCATGCAAAGGAAGAGAAGCCATACTTGAGTACCTGTGTTCAAAATCTAGCGAAGCCGCAGATTTGTGTCCTCTTTTTGCCATAGTTCTTTCTCTTTTGTGTGCATTTTGGTGTCCACCAAGTGCCTGTGAACTATAAAACTTTCTTTGACAATAGTTGCATGAGAAAATCCTTGGCTCTAATTCATTACCATGATTTGATTCCGATGATGAATTCATCGACATGGACGGTTCTGTATCGAAACAGTTTATGAGATTGAGTTCTTGTTTTGACTCATCATCACAAGAATCTTTACTAGGAAGAGTTAAATCCAGTAGAAGATGTTCTTTCTCTTCATTTTCTGTCTGTCTCTTCTCAGAAAATGAGATGTTCAAATTATTAGATAAACATGGCTCTAATCTTAGAAGGTCCATATGGTAGGAAAATATGCAATGATATTCTTTCTGTATATGTGATCAAAGTTTGGTTTAACAAGAAGAAAGAAGTTTATGAATGATGTAATGTAGCAATAAATGATGTGTGTTATATATGTGTAGAAACAGACGTCACTATTTTACAGTTACAAGGTCCTAGTATAGCAAGACCTAAAAATCAAGACATTGGTTCTTGTGTTGTGGAGAGAGAGAGAGAGAGAGAGAGTGTTTAGTTACATGAATGACTTTAAGTTTTTGAAGCATCACTCACAGCTATCTGTCACTTTAATGTAAACTTTCAGAATGAAACCAACCTAAGTTATAGATTCATATTTATTTGAGATGATATCACAAACTATGGTATGGTCATTAGTATTATTATGAGGTGCAAATTTTTCTACCATGTCATAGTTAAGTGTGGGACCATTCTTTTTTTATCCTTTTTCTCTTTACTAAAAATATTTCTCTCTTGAATGATAGTGTAAAATTAATGCCTTGGAACTTTAATAATTGAAGCCTATTCTAGGAATTTCAGAAGACAGTTTCATGTCTTTTCTTTCAAGTAGAAAAAGCATGAAATGAAAATTTCCTATTTAGAGACAACTAATCCTAACTTTTCTCCTTAAAAGATCTCTATCTATAATTCATGTCTTCAATATTATATCAACATAATGCTTCTTTTGCCCCACACCACATGCGGCATCATTCTACAGACAATTTAATTTCCAAAATACTCAAAGCTATATCTTTCTGAAGTGGAATTTTATTGTTTCTCTTTCAAGTGGAATTACTATTTAATCATAAAGAATATGTTAGCTAGATTAGGTAACAAAAGTTGAATATGCAATTGAAAATGTTAGTTATGTTTCCACTAAGCTAAACTATTTGTACCATTTGTCTCCCAAACACATCTTCACTAGTGTAGGCATAGGCAACAGTAAAATTCTAGGACCTTGATTCCCTGCAATAAAATCTCGGCCATTGATTTGATATCAATCAATCAGATTATGCAATCAGTAAATTAATTTTAAACAATCTCGACTATTGATTTAAATCGTACAGTTGAGATCTTTAGCTGCATGAAACAGTGACAGCAGCCAAACGTATTTGCTAATCAGGTAGTAATACAATTTTAGAGCAAATAAGGTCCCCCACTTCCTCACTTTAACCTTTCACTTTCCCTCAACCAATACAAAATGTTGGACACAAGCGACTGAGGCCTAAGGACTTGCATTGAAAATCACATACTGTGGTACCTAGAAAGAAATTTTCTCTGACATTGATGGACAAGTAATAACTTTTTGAAATTGATTATTCCTCCTAGATCATGTTCAAGTTTGGCTTGGGTTCAAAATCCTTGACAAAAAAAGGATAAGGACAAGATAAGGATATGTTTGTGTCTGCCTCAGATAGGAAAAAGCATTAAGGTAAGGGTATCACGCAGTTAGAAATACAACAGACCAAACCTTTTCTTACATACAGAATCTTATAGTATAGCTCCTAGTAGAATAAATTGTATATGTTCAATGAATTAGAAAAGGTCAAAATGCATATATTTTCATTGCAATTTAACACATATTTGTAATCAAGGCTTATATATGATAAACACACGGCGAACTTAAAATGATAGGTTTTACGGTAAACACGTCTAGGAACGCGAAGATGAGACTACACGCTCATCCAAACACACACTGAGTTAATATCATAAAAATACACTTAAGTGACTATAGATTTGTAATTTCCATTATTTTGACTTATATATACACTGTAACAAATTAAACTTGCAAACTCATATTCTCTACGATTGTTGTATGGTGCAGTAGTTGTAGGGGATTTAATTTACAAACTCAAATAGTGATCTTGAATATATCCACATCAAACTGTATATTACTCTTGAACATGTATGTATAGTGACATCATCCAATTAATGAGACAAATTGGTGGTAAAGGTTTGAAGTTATTCAAACTTTATTAGCTATATAGACACCTAACTTAAATCTTTGTGCATATATGTGCTAGACCAAGTGGCCAACTGATTGCAATGTATCAGATAAAGTTTTCAACTCAATTCCCTGCGCTCATTCAGCCACGATTGCACCATGATTCTATATTTTCATAATATCACCTTTATTTTAAAGAGAAATTAATATGATTTCTTTTCTCAAGTACTTTGGAACTGTAATCTTGTTAGTTCAGTTTGAGATGAAATTGTAGTTTATGTACAATTGAACTTGTTCCAATTTTCCTAACTAACTTAAAATATTATATTTGTGAACTCAAAGTTGAAATGTGAGTTTCAATGATATTTGTCACTCCATCTACGGACCAAAAGAACGTTTTGTTTTTATCTATTTAAACTTGATATTTGATTCATTTAAGGTTAATAGTGCTTTACCCCCTGTAATATAGACAATTTCCAGTTTCCCCCATGTAAATTTTTTTTTTTAATTTCATCCTTGTAATTTTAAGATTTTTTGGTTTTGGACCTTCATGGAAAATTTCAACCCCTGAAATTTGAGCAAATTTAGGTTTACCCCCTTGTAATTTGAGCAAATTTAGGTTTACCCCCTTATAATTTGAGCAAATTTTGGTTTACCCCCGTTAATTTGAGCAAATTTCGGTTTACCCCCTATCATATCTACGATTTTGTACCATCAAAATTCATGAAGGTCCAAAAACAAAAATCTTCAAATCACAAGGACGAAATCCAAAAAAAATATTGTACAGGGGTAAAACCAGAAATGACATATATAACAGGGGTAAAACACTATTAACCCTAATTACAAACAAATAGACTACTTGTGCTTAATTGCAAAAACAATTTAGGGATGCTTAGGAAGTGACCTTCAAATCCTACATGGTTATATATGATGTAACAATTCAGGTGGATATAATTTTTAGAGTGAAATAAAGGAGTAATTTATTTTTTATTTTCAAACTGAAGGTTATAAAATATTTGTAGAGTGAAAGGGATTCAACCCATTAGATTTCATTATTCTTATGCTATGATATCCGAACTAGGAATCTGTAACACATATACATTGATGTCAAAAAAATTCATTTCACAAATTAATCTTTACTAGGCTTTGATTCAGATGAAGAGCCACCAGCAATCAAACAATGCATTACCCCTCCCCCCATGATAGACAAGTATACAGTAGAATATAGATTAAACCCAAGCTACCAACACAGTAAACATCATCTTTACTTGGTTAGCCAGTAGATGAAAATAAGAAAAATGCATACGGACCCAACAAGGGCAAGTATAATGGTATCCATTGACTTTTTTCGCTTTATTGCTGACAGAATAGTATTTACCTGCAACATTGTTAAAAGCCGTCATTAAACAACACCGTAGACAAATAAAACTTGCGTAGTAGAAATGAAATATTAGTTATTCTCCTAGAAAAAAAAACTTCAGAATCAAATAAGACAGCAATATTTTGAACAATTTATTCATTCTCATGAAAGATAAATTTTATTATAATATTTCACAGAAACTATCTTCATCCTTATTCAATATTTATTTAAATAAACTTCAACATCAATCATACCGTTGGGAGGCGACTGCTCACGTTGCTGAGCTTTGAATTGATCCCACCAAAAGTCGAACGCTGGAAGACTAGTGCACCGAGTGTTGCTTGTGCTTGTGAAATAACAGTGTCCATCTGCAGTACAAGAATAAATAAACACAGTATATTAAAACAGAACAACCCGAGCTGTGGATCAGACATCTGTATATTTAAACTTCAAATGAACATTCAAGGAAAGAGTAATCCATTAACTTGGCAAATGTCTGATATTAAAGATGTCATTGGAGCGGCATAGATCAAATAATTAAAAGCTTACAATTATATAAGTAAATAATAAGTGACGCACTACAATGGAACCATCTTGATAAAAGAACAGAACTTTATAACAAAAAATTGTTTCATGTTAACAACCTGTCCTGTACTGCGGCTGATAGATGCACGCTCTTTAAGGAGGTTTTGCTGTTCAGAACCTCCATCCTCTTCCAAATCTAATCTTGTTCGATCAAGCTCTTTAAAATCATCAAGTAGTGAAGCGTGCTCTTGCTTAGCTCTAAGATTAGACCGGAGCCGATAAAACTCCTGCATTTCAAATACATCTAACAAGTTGGTGTCTGACAGATCTAAGCTTAGGACAAAAATATTTGAAATATGTGGGAAATAACTAATCAATCAATATAAACAAGCAAAACATCACAAAGCAAGAGAGTAGGTCTGATGGAGAAGATCAAAAAGTATATAACAGTTATAATGAATTATGTTTAAGGGTTAGAACTTCTATTTCAACTAGCAATGACATCCTAAAAGACATTGAAATTGAAATAAAAGGGTGGTAGAGATTTGCAAATTGCATCAATAGTTTGTTACCAGTCAGTTACAGTCAAGTATTAATCGCTAGTTAGAACAATTAGGTGACTGGCCAGAGAGGTTAGAAGGTTGGATGGTTTAGTTTAAATAAGAGTGGGGGTAGAAGGGAGATGAGATTCAGATTTTTTAGTTCTGAAAAACAGAGAAGTGGCTCAACTGCAAGAGGAGATCGAGGGAGATGTCAACTTCAGAAACAAAAGGGAGTCTTTCTGAAGCTAAAACGAAAGTTTTACATCATAACTATAAAATTTACCCCTCCGTTATACTCTCATCTGTAGAAAAGAGAATTGTTTTGAAACCGAAGGTCAAGTATAAATTTATTAGGCAAAACTTGTTATGATATTTAATGATAAATGAAAAGGCTTAATATATTAAATTCAAATCCTTCTCAGCTATCGTAAAGAACCCTTTACATCAGGGAGTACAATTTGCAAATAGGTTTTTCACAAAATGCAATAAAGCCACAACTACATGATAATAATATGCTCACATATAATGGTTGAGGTAGTAGCTCACGCCCATACGATACAATACCTGCGTGAGATCTTGATAAATTTCTTGGTGTCTAGTCAATGTATGAGAAACCATTTCAGACCCACCAGAGGACACCCAAGCTTGCATCTGTGAGTTTACTTGTTTGAGTTGGTTAAGTAAACGTTCAATCCAAGACTCCAGATCACTCTCTGTTGCCTCACCTTTTGTAGAGGCTTTCGTTGAAACCAGTTTACGATATAAAACCATTTGCTCATCCAACTGAGCTTCAAGTTTTCTTGCCTGCAAAAGGTAAAAAAGAGAAAAACAAATTTCTGTTGTCAATAATTTGCCTAAAAAACAAAAAAATAATATTAAATAATAAACCTAAAAAAATAAAATTAACTTGAATTATGCATCCCTTTGAGAAGAAAAAAAATCCAATTCAATAAAATTACTTGATATAATGTTATTAGTACTATAATGACTAATCATGAAGAGTACAAGTTATACAGGTTTGCTACAACGAAAAAGGGATTGAATACATGCTTAAGTATTGTAATTACAAACAGAACAACTAGTATGACTGAAATTCCATAAACTTTAAGTCGACTTTTTATCTTATGCCCTGGGAAAAGGTTTAACAAGAAATGCATAATACTATATACACCACAGAAGCATATACTAATAGGAAACAAATGAACAAATATCAATTTATCTATAAGTTTATTCAAAGAAATCAACAAACTTTAACTGTTTGAATCAATCTTTTATCCAGGATAAATGAAAAATATCATGTGTGTATTGTTGTGTCATTTATCGCAGAAATCGATGTACAAATCACTTGAGGCAGAGGAAAATCAGGAGAAACTATTAAAAAAGATCTAGAGATTAATGAGTTTGATAAGATATATGATAGAACATTATGGCTTTCTTACATGAATTGTTGTGGTATATGCAGAAATCAAGTTCATGAATTGTTTCATACATGTTACAACCGGTAAGTCACTTGTTTTCTAAGCAAATTAAAACTGAAAATTAAACCAAAGATCAGAAGTTATTGCCCCTATCAACGGACACTAGTCAAACTACAAGGCAACCATTGACAACTAGGTGTCCAACATTCAAATAATTATAGGTGTGTTGATGCGTCAGCTTGAATGTGCTTCATAGATCATTGCACCCAAAATGTCAAAATCATGTCATTCCAATTCATGATTTAGAAATTTATGAAAGGAAAAAGAGAAGAAAGTGAGGAAATTGAAACCTGATTGCGAAGGGAATCCCAACTTTGAACCTCCATGGATGGATGAGATGGTTAGTTACGCGATCAAGTACGCCGTCTGTTCACACACAAGCCACAGACGACGACCACACCGCTTTCTTCAATTTTCATTTTTTTGTTATTTTCATATTTAGTATATAATTATTGGGAAATTCTTTATTACCCATCACACTATGGTGGGTTTCCTTACTTGTCACAAATCTAACCATCCATTTGGACTTAAACTTTAAAATGTGGCCAATTTTAAACATTTGCAAATTTACCCCAAATTCATTATTTTTATTTACTGTTTATCTTCTCCCATTCATCGTCTAACACACGCCTCTCACTCTTACTCACCCAAACTCCATTAAACCTCACTCAAATCACCATGAATTTAACATGCAAGTTCATTTTTAGATTACCCATTAAATTTTAGCCTTGAACCAAGCTTCAAATCCTTCTTTCCTTTCCATTTATGTCTAGGCTGAACCACTTCCATCCTTTTGTACTTGTACGTGTGGCTTTTTGGATGCTAGGAACAAGGAATTGTAGCAAGAAACTTTGGGAAGGATCAAAAGTTATGTTGGGTGCAGAAGTCGGTGTTAGAAACATGAGGTAAGTTAGAAGCTTGGGTGTGTAAAAGTGGGGGTTTAAGGTTGTGATTTTGGGTTTTGCTTGGAAATGTACAAGGTAATAAAAATAAGCTGTTTATATGAGTTGCCATAAGTGATTATGTTGTGATTGCTGTCTGGACAGGTTATATTTTATCTCATATCTTTTACTGTGTTGATCAGAGTTGAGTAGCTATTGGATATTTGGATTCTATGTTTAATTTGCTTCTGTTTGGGCATAAATTTCGTATGATTCCGATTGGAAACGAATTCGGAAAACGCAATTGAAGTTGGTAAATTCTGCTGGAACTTGGTTACGGGTTTTGGGACAGGGCTCCACTAAAACAGTAAGAACTTTCTCTCTGTAACTTGGAATCAAGTGATTTTTAATGCTATAGTTAGCTAACGAAATTACGAACGTTTTGGTACCAGTTTCACTAAGTTTTCTTACCATGTCAGCTATATGTATCCCATCCTGATGTTTGTTGGTAAATCAAGTGTAGGAAGCTCTTCCATGGATTTTTGAATTAGTTTGAGAATTAGCCAAAATGACAGGGGCAAAATAGGTAAAACACATTGAAAAGAAAAAGAAAGGAAGAGAATCGAGTTGTGTGAAGGAATGGAGAAGAAAGACAAAGACACAGACCCATGGTTAGGCGCAGACAAATTCTATCACATCATCATGTGTTTCACTCTCACTCTTCTCTTCTACGCTCTCGCTTCCTTCACTTCACATCCTTTCCTCCGCCGCCACGCCATTTCCATCGGATCCGTCGTTTCTCTCCTTGCCGGCGCCGCTAAAGAAGCCGCCGATCATCTCGGTTATTTCCGCTCTTCTGGTGCTTCCTTCAAAGATGCCATTGCTGATATCGTCGGTGTTGTTATCTCTTCCTTCGCTCTTTCTGTTTTCTGATCCAAAATGTCTCCGCATCGCTCTCATCCTCAAGGCATTTCCCTTGTTTGATTTCATTTCATCACCATTCAGGTATGTGAATACTTCTCTCTAATTTTGAGTAATTATATGTGAATATGTATGAATAGCTTATTTGCAGCTTATAGTACTTAATAAGAGCTTATGTATACTATTTCTATAGCAAAAGATAATAAAATGAGGTTAAATTGTTTTTGTATATGTTATAAGTTGTTTTCATAAGCTATCTTGGAAAATGTCTCAAGGTCTTTTCATAAGTTCTCCCAAACAGTGTGGCATGGCATAACTTATGCATGTAGATAAGCTCAAATCAGCCAATCCAAACATGCATCAAGCCTCAAAGTAGATTGCCCATCAATCAAATTTACTTTGAAATTATTAATAAATGACAAAGAAAATGCCATTTTTTCCCTTCAATAAGAAAAGTTTAGGCGAGTTGGGTCCGGGACTTACCAGGTCAGGGTAGGCCTCAAGGATCATACAAGATTGCCTCCCAACGCTGGCAAAGTTTAATCTTTGTGGGGTACGACTCATTGCTATGTTTGACATTGATTACTGCCAGCTCTTTTTAATCAAGAGTTAAACTTTCTGTAAATTTTTGTAATCTTATATTTTATCTGTTGCTAATGGTTATTTCCTATGTAATTAGAGATAA
>Ga0228711_1000641_pt1 | contig 45124 bp, 28 predicted proteins | sample MedpolnodulmetaG_2_FD_177996 | JGI IMG/M metagenome (GOLD analysis project Ga0228711, IMG submission 177996) | Root nodule microbial communities from Medicago polymorpha collected in Santa Monica, California, United States - brown nodules | ecosystem: Host-associated > Plants > Roots > Nodule...
AATAATTAAAATATATGTTTGTAAAAAGTGGATCCAAAGAATCGAAGCAGGTCACAAAAATTCATAAGCTCCGTGTTAAGCTTTAGGTTAAGCTGAAAATTTAGGCTTATTTAAAAATGGCATAAGCAGCTTATGACACTATGATAAGCTATTTTTGTTTATTTACCCAAACACCTTTAAAAAGGCTTATGCGAGTAGATAACCCCATATAAGCTCAAAATAAGTTAATCCAAATGAGGCCTTAATGTTTTTAGTAGAATGCAAATCTCTATTTCATTTTTTGGGTATTGACTTTGAGTTAACTTTCCACGGTAAATTTTTAGACTTAATACCTTGTAAATATTAGAAAGTCGTAATTTTGGCTTTCTAACAAAATAAAATACATTCAAGTCTCTTAACTACTGCTGCTTTTGCAGTTTTGGTCCCCAGACCAATTTTAACCAAGTCAATATTGACGAGGGTGTAATTTTTTAAGAAAATTCAAGGGGCCAAAAGTGCTATTAAACGAAACTAAAGTTTTATTCACTTTAGAGAAAACAGTATAAAGTATTTTGGAGAGGTAATGCGTGTGTGAGCGTCAAAGTAAGATGTTGCATAACGAGGATAAAGAGCACCAATAGGTTGAAGTTGCAAGGACTTTGAGAAGGAAAAAAAAATAAAAGTAACGACCGGACACCAATAAATTCCAATGATGATGGAAACTGTTTTGAAGTCTAAGCATCTGTTTGGCATCACGTTTTCACAACCCAAACGTGGGTTTACTCTGCCAAACGCCGTTTCCCAATTTTCTGTGTTGTTTGGATGAAGGAAAAGTGGAACTGTGAAACCACGTTTTAGATTCAAAACGCCGATTCTGCTAAAGCTGGAATTCAAAGCTTCTACGGTAGTGAAACGCGATTCACAGTTTTAACTTTTCAATGACAAGTATAGTTACCAATATACCCATGTTTTCTTCTCCAATTTCCCATGAATAAACAACATCTTTCTTCTTCTTCCATAAAAAAAAAACATCTTTCTTCTTCTTTATTACTGCACATCACTTGAAGTAGTAAGGCTCTTCTCCTTTCTTTTTTGCAGATCTATCCTATTTTTTTCAGATTTGTTTTTAATTGGTGAGTGATGGAGAAATAGTAGAATGAGAGACAAATTATGAAATGGGGAAAGAGACGGAATGGGTAGAGAACAGTACTGAAGCTTCTGGAGAAATAGAAAGAGAGATGTGATGATCTCAAGAATGACACAAATTGGATTTTTTTAATTTTTTTTTACTATTGGGTTTGGGCTGTGTTGGAGTATTAAATAATTTATTTTTAATTAAAAGTATAATCTAGTCGTTATACATTCAAAATCAATTTTGATTCAAACTATCCAAACAACATCGACTCATAAAAATCAATTTTAATAAAGTGTTTTCAATCATAAATCAATTCATATCAAACTCACTTTTAACCAAAATCAATTTTTTTAAACTCAATTATATCAAAATCAATTCTCGTCGCCGCTAAACCAAACACACACTAAAATTGACAAAAAAAAATGGTCACACTAAGGGGTTGTTTGATATCGAAGAAACCTTAAGGAAAGATTGTATAAGGAGGGAATGAGATAATACTTGGGTGACATTGTGGTCGTTAACATTACCAACCACAATGTTACAAGTGTATAAAACAACAAAAAAATTCTTATGAAAGAAAAAGAAGAAAGCCACATGTGACATTGTGGTTGACCAATATCACCATCTATAATGTCACCCACGTGCTACCCGAGGGAAATGCAGCTGACATTGCTTCTTTCCCTAGTTTGTATTAAAATGTAAGAAAGTTACATTTTGGTGGGACCCACGTGCAAAAACAATCCCCTCCATTTTGGGAAGAATGTGGGATGAAAGGGTGTTTTACAATGAAAAGACGTAAAAAAACCATATTTTTTATTTCCAACTCCATCACTTTGGTCCCGCTTTTATTATAACTTTTTTTTGGCTATTTTTGTCTTTTTACAAACATTATCATCTGTCTTTCCTTTCATTTTCTTTTCACTATCACTCATACCAAACAACCAAAAAATCATCTTACTTTATACCCTCTTTCTATTCTCCTTCATTCCTTAAACATTCTTTCTTTTTACTTTCTTTTCTCTTTGCATCCAAACAAAGCGTAAAAGTTGTGTCCAATGCAGTAACAAAGACTTGAGAAGGCAAAAAGTAATAAGTGGACACCAATAAGGTAGCACTGAAAAATTGTGCCTGATGCAGCAACGAAGGCTTAAGAATAAAACTTTGAAAGTAATAAGTGGTCACCAATAAAATCAGTGAAGATGATGACGACAACCACAACAATTGATAAAAAAATTGAGTTTGGTTTTGCTCCATTTATTATCCATGTAAACAAAATAAATTAATAATTTTATGGACCCCACTATACTACAGTAGTATGTATTTAACTCCTTCATAAATGAACGATATATTTCTTAAAAAAAAATAAAAATGAACGATATATAAAATAAAGTAAGTGTAGCAAAACTCAACTAAAAAATGAATATAGATTAAAGTATTTAGACATGTACCTGTCGATTATAGAAGATGTTTTAGATTTAATCTAAACTTCACTCAAAAGAGGCTTGTTCTAAGTAGGAACAAGATTCTATCAATATATAATTTGATTATAATATTTATTTTTTAAAGTTATTGAAAATAATAAATTTGGTGGATCTCTATTAAATTATTTTTTTAATTAAAAAGAAAATAGCTTTTAAAATATTTTTAAACTTATTATTCTCCCATCTAGTGAATGTAGAGTATAGAGTAGATAAAAATTACTTTTGACATAAGTAGTGTGTCATTCACTTCTATTAGAAATCAATATAAACTAATGAAAATTTCTTTTAATATATTTTCTTGGTTTAGTTTATATCTCCTATTTTTGTTTACCTTTATTTTAATACATTTGTGGATTTTAGAAAGAAAAAAACTATGAATTATAATTAGATATTATCAAATTTATATCCTAACTTGAGTCAATGAAATTATTTTATTTAAAGAAATTATTTCATATTTACCATTCAAACACTTCATGACAACATAGTTTTTAGATAATAAAAAACTAATAATTATTCATCTTCTACTCCTCCCTTTTACAAATAATTTATTTATTAAAATTTAATTTGAATAATTATAGTTTCATTATTTAATTTCAGCATATATTTAGCATTTTGGTGCTAAATACAAAAAAAATTATTAAAATAAAAATGTTGAATTTAAAAAATATATGGAATATGATTTTAGCACAATCTCTTCATTAATCGGGACTATAATACGTGCAATGAGACCCTATTTTTCCTTTTACCACATTCATATATAAATTTTTCAAGTCAATTGTAGTTAGTGGTTTAAATTTATTTTTGTTGAATCTTTTTTCTCAATGAATTGTTTTAACTTTATGTACAATAAATTTAAAATTTTATTGTATAAATTTATTTAGTGTTTTTTTTAAGCAAATGCTACAAATACGTAACTTGGATCTTATCCTTTAACCTTCTCTCTATCCATGTCTTAATTATATTATAATATCTTTGTTATTGTTTTTATACGAAAAATGGCAGACTTGTATTTTATTTTACATAAAATTAAAATATCTAAGTTGCAAAAGTTCATGAGAAAAATATTATTATTTAATAAACTCTAACATTTTTGTATTCTGTATTTTTCAAAAGTATATAAACATGATAAATAGATTAAATATACTAAAAATATAAGTGTGCAAATAAATACAGTTTTTTTATAAAAAGAAAATAAATATTGATGATAATAATTATCACTATGTTCTTATAAACTAAATTTAAAAATTAAAATAATTTATTCAAATTTATAATTATAAATTGTTGAATTTTAATACCAAATTGAGTCTCTATCATGTTATAGAAACCAAGGAATAGCCAAGAATGAAGAGTAAAAAATAGAAGAAAAATTATAATACCGAATTGAAGAGCTACCATCCAATAGTTTCTTAGAGAGAGTGATGATGAACAATCATTTTTTATAAACTTCTTCTTGAGCAACAACGATGCAACCAAATTAAAATAAAAATATCGTCTATCTTCTATTCTTAATTCACATACATATTAAGGATTCAAATAAAATACGAAAGAAAGTCATAAAATAGACTAACAGACATCATATATAAATAAATAAAAAGTAGAGCTTAAATATTTGACCAAATCTATGAGTAACTTGACTCCCTATTATGTCATAGAAACCAATTGATAATCAAGAGATGAAGAGTAGAAGTGAGTAGAAAAACAGTAATACAAAATTGAAGATGTTCTATCCAATTATTGCTTGAAAGTGGCGATGAAGAAAACCCAAAATTTGGTGCAAAAAATCACAAAATTACATACACAATCTTTTTCAATGAAGGAAAAATATTCTCATCAGTGGAAGCTAAAAATATTGAGATCATATTAGTGGTTGTATATATAATGAGTGAGTGAATGTTTGTAGGTAAGAAATATGAGTTATGGAATACCAAAAAAAAATAGTAGTTCAAAGGAAAATAATAATAATAATAATGTAATAAAAATGAATGCATTAGAGTTTATGATTCATAAACACTGAAGCTTTTTTAGATGTATTACATTATCACAATTTTAGCTCATGGATAGCTCAAGTTTTATTTACAAAGATATATAGATAGATAGACCGCTTAGTTGCTTCAATGCATTCCAACGGCTATGCAATCATGCCATTAAATATAGTGTAACTGCTTCATTTTTACTCTCTAATAACTCTTCCTCGTTTTGTTAAATGCCTTATTTCACTATAACATAAATATTCGAGTGCTTATAAATATCACCATCCACTTTCAATACCAACGGAACTCCTCCTACTCGGTCAACTTTCTCGATCTATCAAGATTAACAATATTATAGCATTATTTATTTGAGGTCCACTTAATTTTTATTTGAGGTCCACTTAATTATTATGTTCAATAATTTATTTATTTGTGTGCATTATTGCATTAGGAATGTCATGTGCACACGTTGATGTAGTCGTGGCATCTAAGAATCAAAAGGCTAAAGATAATTGTAAAAGGGTTGTCGACTCCATAATAAAAAATAAAAAAGATGTCGACTCTTTCTTTTGCTTCTCGCTGTGTTGTGCGAATGCATCGAATTTAGGATGAGGTTACCACACATAATTTAGATTCTCTAAACTAATCTCCACCGTTTAAACTGTTTTACTTGAAGATTAGGGGATCGAGATTTCAGATTTTCTCAATAAACTGTTTACTGAAGATTTTAGAAAATTCGATTTTCCGCGACGACGCGACACCGGCAATGGGAGCATCAACTTCGTCGGATACAGTTTCTGCCGAACAGCAGGAAGCGGAAAACGTCGCAGCCTCCACCGGAGCTCTTCCCATACTTCAAAAAGCTTTCTCCAAATTCGCCGATTCCGAAACACACGCAATTCCCATAGAAAATCTACAAAAATGCTTCAGTTTCGCTCGCGAAGGTCGAAATTACCATACCGAGAACGCAATTGATTCGTTTCCACTGTTATTGGATCACTTAGGTTCATCTCTAGTTGATCAATTTTTCATTTCTGATGAAAATGGAATAAATTGGGTTGAATTTGTGAAAGGTTATAACAAGTGTTGTTCTAGAGTCTCCGCGTCGATTTTTCTTAACAAGTTTATTAGACTATTTGTTGATGTTACGAAAAAAGCGAATTTGGATGTTCATTTGGAATTTGAATCTGATGATGTTGATTGTAAGGTTAGCGGGTACCTTCTCCCCAAGCATGTGTTTCTCTTGCTTTCAATTTGTTGGGCTATGTCGTGGGATTGTAGAAATTTGAAAGGGAAAGGGAATTTGAGTTTACCGGATTTGAGTCATTTGGTTTTGTCGGCGGTTACGTCGTGTGTTGATGATAAAGATGAAGGTGGGTTTGATGTTTGGGATTGTGATGTTTTGAGCTTGGAAGTTCAGATTCCTGTTGGGAAGTTTGTTACTTGGGTTATGAGTACAGTGCCATGTCTTCCAGATTGCCTAAAGCGGTATTTTCATGCAAGACTGCAAATAGCAGTAACTGAAGGCGTAATTTATGTATGTAATTATATTTTAAATCATGTAGGCATTGATTGTTAAGCACTTATTAAATAAGTTGCTTATCTAAATGTTTTGGCATGAGACATTGTTTTGCTATCTTACTACTGAAATGCTTATGGTTTTATTCTAGTACTGATTAAATAATTTCTTGATTGGGTGGCAGGATGAATTGGCATCCTCTGATTCCTCCTCTGTTGGAGAAATTTCATCTACAACTGTATGTGATATTTTAACTCCAGGAAGGGCATGGGCAATTTCTATCACACAGAGAAATACAGTAAATGAAGAGATTTCAAGAGCCTTCATTGGCAGTGGAGCTGGATTGAATGATAACCTTATTTATCGGTTTGTATCTCTGATCCTCAATCATAGCTTCGTCTTGCTATTTTGGTTTACTAGTCTCGGACACTTGTCAGATTTTCTCTTTTTAAATGTTGACAAGGCTACACTTAATATGCTGTTTTTCTGATTTACTCTTTACTTGAATAAAATTGATAGGTTGTTTGATCTGTAACGAACAAAATGCATATTGACATAATTGTCTATTGTGTTATAGTTCATCCACCCATGGAAGAGGCCTCAACAGATTTTGGTCTCATGTGGAAGGTTACCACGGTCCGTTGCTAATTTTGGTTGCTGCAAGTTCGGGAAATGATCACGAGGGAAATTCTTCAATCAGGAAATTTGTTATAGGTGCCCTAACAAATGAAGGTCTTGAAAACAAAGATATCTTCTATGGAACCTCTGGCTGTTTATACTCTTTAAGCCCAGTGTTTCATCTATTTCCACCTACCGGTAGGTAGTAGATGTCACAATATTCCTTTTGTTGTTTCTGTTTTGCTCTTTTCTTTTAGGACTGTGATATGATTGTCTGAAACCCTGAAACTAGGTGTTTACTATTGACAGGTAAGGAAAAGAATTTTGTTTACAGCCACTTGCATCCTACTGGTAGAGCATATCAATCCCACCCAACACCAGTTGGAGTTGCATTTGGTGGAACTCCGGGAAATGAGAGAATATTTATAGATGAAGATTTTTCAAAAGTGACCATTCGCCACCATGCTGTCGACAAAACTTATCAGAGTGGTTCTCTTCTTCCAGATCAGGTACAATTCTGTCGTGGAACTTACTGCGTGAATACTCAACTTGTAACCATATACTGATTAATGCATGCATCTAAAATTGCCGATTCTATATGTTATCTGATGGAAGTCTTTTTTTAGAATTATTATAAATGGACAACAATCTAGTGAACTCTTTCATGCAGTAAAATTTCCCTTCATTATATCACGATAGTGTTTTTATTATCAGCTGATATCAATTTTGTAAGAGACATGAGTATACATTATGAAGAAAGCATACAGTAACTGGTTAAAATTGTTGTGGCCATGGACGAATTACGACTAATGAACTCAACCTGTTTTCATCACTCCATATTTCCAACTTCTCGTTGGTTTATCTTGTCTTTCAGGGTTTCCTTCCTACTGAAGCTCACATTTCAGAAGTTGAAGTTTGGGGACTCGGTGGGAAAGCAGCAAAGGAAGTACAAAACTCATATAAGAAGAGAGAAGAACTTTTCACTGATCAAAGACGAAAAGTATCCTACCCTATCCAATTAGTTACTACAAATATTAATTAAATTTTGTTAAATCAAAGAACACTAGTAACATACATAACATTGTGTTATCATGCTATTTTGTAGATTGACCTGAAGACATTTGCAAACTGGGAGGATTCACCTGAGAAAATGATGATGGATATGATGTCTGATCCAAATGCCGCTCGAAGGGAAGATCGTTGAGCAGAAATATATCGTTGCTTTGCTTGGTGCAATACTCTCTCAGGCTTGAGATCCTCAAGTAGCTGTACATGATATAGAAATTTTGTTTGTAAGCAAAATATGTTGTGTGGCAATAATCTTATTCAGAAGTACAATTTGCGAGCTATGTATGTATATATAGTAACAGTAACATTGTTCTACATATGAAACACAGGGTCGAGACTTTGCATATTGGAGCGATTGACATCCCTTTTTTTAATCGTTTCATCACAACAATATGTGCATCCCAGTCGAACACGGACCATGGTTGTGAAGTTTTTCAATCAGAAAGCTTTGAGTTATTAGCTAGTCTTATGTCTAGTGTGTATTAGTATATTTGAGAGCTTATCTATTCTGCAGTGTGTTTGTTCTGTACAGTAACCGTCCCTGGTATTCACCAATTTTTGCTGGACTTTATAGCATATATTTACTTCAATCAAAATGTGGTGTATTGTCTAGATGAGATTTGCGTAGTTGAGTTAAATGATCTTTAAACCCTAATTTCAATTTTAGATCAAATATAATATAATCTTGAAATCTATCTTAAACATATACTTACTTCAATCAAAATGTGGTGTATTGTCTAGATGAGTATGTGTGTAGTTGAGTTAAATGATCTTTAAACCCTAATTTTAGATCAAATATAATATGATCTTGAAATCTATCTTAAATTAAATCCAAACTAATCCAAATGAATGTATCCCTGATATTATACGTCGATTTTTTTACTAAAGAAATGTTGATTTCAATTTTTTTAGGTGACCATTGATTTATTTTTGAGGTAACCACCATTGATTCATATATCTCACGTAAGGAAAAAATGTCATTATCTACTCTTTTTCTTTGGTTACATCCTATTTTTTTAAAAAAGAATCTATTCAACTTCTTTTAAAAACATAATAATCTACTCAGCTATCGTGCTTCTTTTGTTTTCATTTTTCTACTCCTCTTATAATTCTTTTTTTCTTGGGTAGTCCGGTGGCTAGAATTCACCTTATAATATGAATAAGTGGGGTGTCGGGGTTCGAACCCCGACCCCTACATATAACAATGCATTGTCCTACCAACTGAGCTATGTTCACGGGACATTCCTCTTATAATTCTATAATAATAAATTAATAATTTTGAATTGAAAGTATTGTAATGACTTACAAATATCAAATGATATATTTCCTTCAAAACTATTGGAGAGCAAGGTTGATGGACAAAGTTGAGTGTGTAGGAAGTGAGCTTAGGTTGATTAAGTCTGTGTGGCTAGATAATTATTTTGTTTGGATGATTTTCATTTTAGTTTGCTTTATTGCATTGAAAGTGAGAATTGTTCCAAGTACTATTTGCTGTTGGAATCCCTTGATCTTCAACAATGGATTAGCGAAGAGTTTGGTTGTCAATTCAAATCATGAAACGATTCATAAGATGGTATTTCATATATAATATTGTCCGAACTTCAAAGATTGTTGCTATCTGAATAGAAATGTCAAATAAATGGTGGTGGTGTAAATTAATATGGTAGACGGCTTCCTTATTTTGTATTTCTAAACCGGAATTTATGTGGCCTGTTTCTGCTAGAAATTATGCTCCTATCGTCGAGTTGTTTGATTGTGCTTGACTGCTTGTTATTGGAATATTATGTTGGCATAAAGGAGCCTGTGATATTCCAATTGTTATAACACATGCTGCTGCTGCAACCATTATCCTTCTTTGTTACTAAAATATGTTTGTATTATGTTGCTTGTGATATTCCATTTGTTATCATATACATGATGCCTTTGTTATTATTATCTTACTTTGTTAACAATAGAAAGATCTAAAGAAAATTCCATAGCCAGAGATAGCTACTACTTTCATTGGTTATTTCATTACAATTTTGTGTGGTTTTCTTGTTGTGCTTTCTCTCAGTCTCCAATTGTTATCATATATTGCTTGCGCTCCTCAAGTAGCTGTACATGATATAGAAATTTTGTATGTAAGAAAAATACGGCATATGGCAATAATCTTATTGAGAAGGACGATTTGTGAGCAATGTATGTATATATAGTAATAGTAATATTATTATACCGTTATAAGTATGAAATACGCGATCAAAACTTTGCATTTCAAGTTGACCAGTGACCATAGTTGTGAAGTATATGTGCATCTCAAGTCGACCAATGACCATAGTTGTGAAGTGTGTCAATCAAGAAAGCTTGGAGTGATTAGCTAGTCTAGTGTGTATTAGTGGATTTGAAAGCTTATCTACACTGTGTTCTGTATGGTAACCGTTAAGTTGGTATTAACCAATTTTGCTGGAGTTTACAGCATTACTTCAAACAATATGGTGTACTGTCTAGGTGAGTGTTTGTACAGTTGTGTTTAAACGATCTTTCAAATTTGATTTAAAAAACTGAAATAAAAATTGAGTGATCTGTTTTTTGATATAAAGCAAAAAAAAACTATGTCTTATTACTTCTGATCAAACTTATTATCATCGAATGTAGTTTCATTTAAATATTTACTTCTGATCAAAACTATAGTCTTGTTAAGGTGAACATGTACCGCATTAGTTCTCAGTTTTTACTGATGCTCCAACATGCATCAAGTATTTGGTTATTTAATGAAGAACATAGGATCAACTTCATAGGAGCAGTGAAATATACAAAAAGTACATAGGATCAACTGCAACTGCTGGTGCATCATACAACTAGAGATAAGAAAGGTGTCACAATAGCATGAATAACAACAAATAGTGGAATTTCACATTAGCTTGTAAAGTAAAAAATAATTTAGGCACACATAAGTGATAAAAAATAAAAGAATAATGAATTAAATAATGTATAATTTTGAAATAATCAAGTGTTTTGCTCGATTAACATTGGAATGTAGCATATTTATAGTTAACTTGTAACATCATGATTTTTAACAATATAGGTTAAAGGAGGGACAATGTTGACGACATTAATTTAAGAGATGAATTTGTTAATTTGTAGAAAGCAAAAAAAAAAAATATCGACTGTTTTGATTTATGCTTCAAACTTCGAGAATGAATTTGCATATTCACTCCATCTTATTATCTAATCTAATCTTATAAATATTTAAATGGTTTTTATCCTCCTATTCTATAAAAAAAAGCAAAAAAGACGCGTTTTTAAAAAAAATGCACTTTTGGTCTTCTAATATAAAAACTTAAATGCACTTATATGTGTGACCCTATATGTTGTGCCCAAATCCTACGACTATTGAAGACCTTTTCGTAGTGAAATTCCCCCTACCTTTCTTGCATCCCTTGTTTTTCTAGAAATGCCTTTCGATTAAAAGATTTTAGAATCCAAAGCATGTTTTCATGCAATTTAGAAATTGAAAAAACTAGCACAATCGGTTTAATCACAATTGAATTTTGGCTAACTGTTTTTCAAGATTTTTACATATTTTGAATTTTAGAACCCGACCAACAAAAATGTCATTTTCACACATTCAAATTTTAGAATCCAAATATGTAATTTATATGTTTTCCGCACTCACACTCTTAACGAGCCCGATTGGGGTGAGCCGGCAGGAGAGCAGACATGGCGGATGGCTATGTGATATGGTATAGTACAATGTCTCACCCTCAGATTTTGCCACTTCTTCCAGGAGACCTTCCCAGGCCAGCAAATGAAGAACATATCATTGCACAGTGGGAGCGGTACGAGGTGAGAGGCTCGCCTGATACCTATGACATGGTTAGTGCCGCTGTTGCCTACGCTAATGAGCAGATGGGTCAGGAGGAGGTCACGAGCCTTCAGCAGTGGTTTCAGGCCATGAGCCATGTTAGGGAGCAGATCGCGCCGATCTTGACCAGGAGGCGAGGCCAGAGGCCGAGGAGGCGACAACAACAGCATCGGCAGGACCAGCATCAGGAGCAGGAGTAGTAGGACATTATGTTTTTGTTTATTACTTGTTTTTAGTTATTGTGGGATTTATTGGTTGGTTTCTTGTAAATTATCATGACATTGCTTTCTTGTATTTCGATGACATATTTCTATGGCATTTGTTCGTTTTAGTATCATATTTTCAATTTCAATTTTGTTGGTAATTTTCGCTTATTGACTTCATGATTTGGCATTGAAACAATGTGCTTACAATGTGTAAAAACACATGTAACAGATTCTGCCTAAACTGGTTCTGCCATTTTATGGCTTCAGGATTCATCGATAGTTAATTGCCGAGGAAAAGGGAAACCGACGGTAGTTAACTGCCGAGGTTTTCCTCGATAGTTAACTGCAGCCGGTTTTTAAAATTCTCGGCAGTTAACTGCCGAAGGAGAATTTCGTATTTTACTCGTGTGTCTCGGCCATATGATATGTGTCTAGAGCAATTTTCAAAAAATTATTATATGATACCCTAACTATAAAACGAAGCAAAACAGGCATGCTCCACTGCACCACACTCTCGGCAACCCTTATTTACTGTCTTCCTCTGACTCGTGAGTCCAAAAAAAAGAACTATCAAAGTTGGAGGATTCAATGGCAGTCGACAGAATCAGCGAGTTACCAGATGAAATATTGTGTCACATACTCTCTTTTCTTCCGACCAAACTCGCTTTCACCACCGCTGTTCTTTCAAAGAGATGGACCCCACTCTTCTATTCACTCGCTGTTCTCCGCTTCCGCTTCAACAATGAAACCTTGAAAAACCATAACTCCTTCGATCACTTGTGTCGTTTTATAGATACTCTCATGCTCTCTCCTCGCGTTTCAAACCAACCCATTAAAAAGTTTAGCCTCAAGTGTCGTTTTCTATGCCGCAAATTTAATAGTCCCTCCAAGTCCAACGTATCTGCATGGGTAGAAGCGGCTGCCCCGAAACTGCGACATGTCGAGAAGTTTGTTCTCATTCTGCATCATTCCATCACCCTCAAGTTGAATCCTAGTAGTCTCACCTCCGGAACCCTTGTTATTCTGAAACTTGAGGATGTACAAATTCAATCTAATAATAATTTGTGTGCTGATCTTCCATCCCTCAAAACCCTACATTTCAGATCTGTTAGATTTAAAAATAAGAATGATTTCATGAAACTTCTTAATGCTTGTCCTCTTCTACAAGATTTGCATGCTTCTTATATTAAATATGATGAAAACAATGAAGAAGCAAAAGAGTTTAAATCCTTGTCCTTGTCTAAGTTGGTAAGAGCTAATATCTGTTCAAAAGATATTCCATTTACGGCGATTTATAATGTTGATTTTTTATGCATATTCGTGAGATCAGGGGTTACCTTCAAAAGCATTCCCGTGTTTCAAAACTTAATTCACATTGAACTATGGTTTTATAACTTCTCTTGCGGCTGGGATGGTATAGTAGAATTGCTTCTGAATTGTCCCAAGCTTCAAATTCTTTTCATAAGAAAGGTTTGTGGATTAGTATGTTTTTATTTTGCTTCTTGTTTTTTTGATATATATTTTAATGAATGTTATTTTTTATCCCTTTGACAGGGGATTGAACTCAGCTTATCCAAAGATTTGGAATGCCCAATTTCAGCTATTGAATGCCTTTCGTCTCACCTCAGGTTATGTACTATTGTTAACTTGAATGGCTCAGATATCCCATTTGCAACTTATATTTTGCAGAATGCAAGGCTTTTAGAAGTGATGAAAATCAATGTTAGTGCTAGCTCCTCAGAGGGAATGCAAAAGCATGAAATTATAGAAAAATTATCCACATGTCCAAGGATGTCTCCGGGATGTAAACTTTCGTTTTAATTTATTTAATAACTAGGTATCATTGTTTTTCATTAATTGCTGTTCTAATAATATGCCACCAATGAATTCGATGGTCTTTAGTAGTATGTTCAAATTCTAGGTGGATTGCCATTGTGGCTAGATAATTATTTTGTTTGGATGGTTTTCATTTTATTTTGTTTGGATGTTTGTTAATTAGAAAGATTGGAGTGATTAACTAGTCTTGTGGTGTATGTCTGTACGGTAACCGTCACTGGTGTTCACCAATTTTACTTCAGACAATGTGGTGTACTGTCTAGGTGAGTATTTGTATAGTTGAGTTTAAATGATCTTTAATTCGATTTAAAAAAATGTAGTAAAATTGTGTATAATGGTTTTTGATATAAAGCACAAAAATATGTTTTATTACTTCTGATCAAACTTACTTTTTGGAGGCAAAACTATCTTTGATAGTGATAAAATATAAACATCACTGTATAGATGATGATACCTGAACCAGAATATTCATATTCAGATCTATAGTATAATTGCATGAACCGTGTATAATGTGGGGTTTCATTCGAAGTTCTGAACAGTTTCTAGTTCTAGGAGGTCTATAATAATAGATAGAGAGCACTTTAAACAAAGAGCTGACAAAATAACATTATTGAATTTGGTACTCTGATTCAAAAGTGTAAGGATTAGCTTTTTGTTTCAGTTAAAATATTTTATGGGTTTTTTTAACAGATAAACTAATATATTCATTACAATCTTGTTAAGGGGACATATACCACAACAGTTCTTAGCTTTTTTATCGATGTTCCGACATGTTAAGTCTTCGAGGATTTATGCCGGTAGGGAAAAAAGCACAATATATTCACCGATAAACCTGCATAAATAATTCCATGCACAAAATAGCAGCGAAATATACAAAAAGTACACAGGATTAATTGCAACTGTTGGTAAATATCATGTGTACAAGGTAAATAAGGTGAATGTCAATTACATTACACAAATTAACAAGGCATGAAGAGTCAACAACACAACCATCTTTCATGTTATCTTGTATGTATACACACAGACTGCTCAAAAGCGGTATTAAAAACCTTCACTCTGATCCTCATCCATGCCATGGTCGCTGGCGCCATTACTACTGCTGCTGCTACTACTACTCACAACCAACCAGTCATCAGCAAGTAAAGTCCCCTAGATAGAGAAATAACAACCATATCATCATAGAACCATCTTGAACTGCTTCAAGTCCAGTAGCAAGAGATGGGTTGAACCTCAATGCCAAATATTCACAATATGAATAAAATCCCGGGATTGCTGTCAAGGTCCCAACTATTTTCCTCTTAGAAAGCTACGCAAATAAAATTCATCAAAAGATAGGCGCTCAACTGCAACAAGGTGCAAATACTTCACATTTCAGATATAATTACATTTCCACAAGTAATTGAGTGAATAAAAATGGGAGTGTGAATGCGCTCGTCTATAAATGCCTAACCTGGATTTAAGCGCAGTAGTCTTGACTCTTGAACAAATATCAAGACAGGCAGAGTCCAATCCATAAAGAATCGATTGATAAAATGGAAGACAGTTACAGGATTAGATGTTTTTCAACACCTGAAATCAGCATTTTTAATATCAACAGTAATCCTAGGTTGAATTTTTTGAATATTTGTTATTCGAAGTTATGTATTACCTGAACATTATCTCTGCCGTTAAAATGTGGATAACCATTTAGAAGCTCAAAAAGCATGGCCCCAACACTCCACATGTCTGCCTGTAATTATTATCAAACAAATATCAGTAAACCAAGTTAATTAATGTTGAAAGTGTTAATGAATTTTTGGCAGCAACCTAATATGACTACGAAAATCTGGAATAGAAACAAACGGTAACAAGTCTAAGACTCATGAGAACGTGAGAAAAATGATTATGATGTTTTATTGTTGTGCACACGAATTGGAAAATCAGAGGATTTTCAATGAAATAAAACATTTTTACCCAATTCTTTTAGCGCAAGCGATGTCCTTTTACTTGCTTGTTTGTGAGAACATATAACAACTTAGTATATAAAGACTTTAAAGAGCACAAAACCATCTTATGTGCCACTCGAATCTATTGAATATACAAAACACAACAGAAAGCAATAGTAATGAGAATTGATACCTTGTGATCATATCTCAACATACTCACCTGGGCGGGCAGTTCTCACATTGTATGCAAGGCAAAAAAGATGTCAAGTTAGTAAGAGTAGTAGCATCAAACTAAATAAATTATCTTACACTCCATATTCATCGCCCTTAACTGATACACACTACCTTGAGAGACCAAAATCAGCTATCTTCAGTTGTGCATCCGCACCATGGCTTGATAGCAAAATGTTTTGATCCCACAACACTAGCAGCCAATTTAGACAAAAGTTTCACTATTAAAAGTATAGTGTTGTCACAACCCCGTGACTGCAACAGTCAGCTACATCTGGATCGTCCGTTCAAGATCAGATGGTACAGGTTGCAAACTTGGTATTCTATTATACTAAAAAAAAAAAGAAGTAAAATCTGCATTGAAATCTAGATTGTTCAAAATCTAGATTGTTCAATGTGTGTCATACTATACACACATTGAACACTGTGTAGTCATACTATACACACAATCCAAATCAATCCGGAAAGCACATATTTGAGTTTTACCTCGGGTTTCAAGTCTCTATGAACGATGCCATGAGAGTGTAGTACTTATAAACCAGAGCCTACATAACATAATTAATTCTATTAGTATAAACTGCGAAACTAGCTAGTATTCAAATGATGAAGATAAAAAAACTAGTACTACCAAGTTGCTGCATGAATCTTCTGGCGGTTAGTTGATGAACTCTTCCATGGCATCGAATATAAGAAGCTAGATTCCCTCCAGCACAAAACTCAAGAACCAAGTAAACACATCCATTACCCGACCAGCACAAAACTCAAGAAGCGTGTTTTCATGCAATTTAGAAACTGAAGAAATTAGCACAATCAGTTTAGTCACAATTGAATTTTGGCCAACTGTTTTTTCAGGATTTTTACACGTTTTGAATTTTTGAACCCAACCAACAAAAATGACATTTTCACACATTCAAATTTTAGAATCCAAATACAGAATTTATATGTTTGGAACTCCTCTTGTGACACAATACAATTTCATATTTTTTTTCCTCTTTTCTATCCTTTATCTATTATATGCTACTAATTCTAAAATCCAAAAATCAAAGAGTATTTTTAATTTCTCATAGAACCGAGTCGTATATGAGGCAGGGCGAATAGGGGGACCACCCTAAACGCCAAAAAATAAGTACGAAATTTGGGCCTAAAAAAAAATTGGGGTCTATTAGACCCCTAAAAAATTGTTTAGTTTTTTGTATCAAATTTGATATTTATATATATGGGTTTTGCTAGAAGTCATCCATGAAAGTGTCTTTTAACAATTCACACTTCAAGGTGTGATTTTCACTTTTTAGTTATAACTTTGCTAAAAGACACCTTCATAAAAATTAGTTGGTATCTTTTAGCAAATGTTCATAGAATAACTTGCTAAAAGACACCTTCATAAAAAGTGTCTTCTAGCAAAACCCTGTACATATTTATTAGTTAGGATCCAAATGCAGATTCGCCATAGGCCGCCAAAATCTCGGTACTGCATAGAACACACAGAATTATGGGAGAAAATAATTTCTCATTGCTTATGTAAAACCATAAATTAAATTACGATTAATTATTTGTTTGGGTAATTTGTACAATAAGGTTTTTTTTCCTTCCTTAAAAAAAAGTTTTTTTTTTTGCTTTAAAAAAACAACTTGAGTACTTGACGTCCAAGCAAATAGGTTGGATAATGTAGAGTGCTGCAAACTCAGAGACGCCGTAACCCATCAAGTGTGTGCAATTCCCACAATATTAAAAAAAATATATTGGATGATGAATTAATAAAGATATTTGAATTTCTCAATTAATATGAAAATGGATTTGAGTCTTGGTCTCCACGGCAAGCCGTCAAGTGAAAACAAGTAGTATGAATAGTCAACTAAGAAAGCCAGAGTTTGTTTGAATAAATAACCAACGGGTCTCTCTAATCGGTGTTCTCATGACAATGATTAACAAAACTATAAATAGAAAATTTGTTTATAAGTTTTGACTTTTAATTAATTAATAATTATACAACTTTATATAAAAAGTTGTTTGTTTTGATTGCTTAAACAATATCGTAAGGACAAACATTCTCCCTAACTTATATGTAGTTTCTTTTCAAGAAAAAATATATTTATAGTTTATAGTGCAGACATTTATGATTTATGAGTTAAATATGTTTTTGGTCCCTACATTTTGCCCTTCTTTGACAAATAGTCCCTGCTGTCAAATAATTAACGAGAAGCTGACATGGCAGCTAGTGGACCCCATTTTTTTAAGAGTTATATGTTTTTGGTCCTTATATTTTGCGTGACTTTGAAGAATAGTCCTTGCATTTCAATAAATGTTTTTAAAAACCCTACATTTTTCCACCGTTAACAAAATTCGTCCATGTCGTCTATTTTCACTGACCAGACAAACAGAAAATGCCACATAGATGCCTCCAATGACATTTTAGTAATTTCCAATAAAGTGCATGACCTAATTCACCTTTACCCAAAACTTTACTCACAAAAATTTCAACTTTAACTCCGATCTGGTCCGTCATTGTCACTTGCAGTTTGAATGGTTCCCTGACAGCGTGAAGGAGAAGAGGATGTCGCTGACAGTGACAAGAGAGAGAACATATCTGAGCAAATTGATGGTGGAGAGGATGGCAGTGGTTGAGGATGAGTGTGTGAGGCTGATGGTGGTTGGGGAGAAATAGAGAAAACGCGGAGAGAGGATGAAGATGAGAGAGAAGGTTCAGCTGAAAAATCAATTATGCCCCGCACTTTATTGGAAATTACTAAAATGTCCTTGGTGGCATCTATGTGGCATGTTCCATTTGTCCGGTCAGCAAAAATGGACGACAGTGACCAATTTTTTTAACGGTGGAAACATGTAGGGATTTTAAAAACATTTATTGAAATGTAAGGATTGTTCTTCAAAGTCATGCAAAATCTAAGGACCAAAAACATCCTTAAAAAAATGGGATTCACTAGCTGCCACGTCAGCTTCTCGTTAATTATTTGACAGCAGGGACTATTTGTGCTAACGGAGGAAAAATGTAGGGATTTTAAAAACATTTATTGAAACGTAAGGACTATTTGTCAAAGAAGGGCAAAATGTAGGGACCAAAAACATATTTAACCCATGATTTATCATGATAAGTGCTTGTATATATGCTATTTTTATAGAAAAATATTGTTAAATACTTTTTTAATATGCTATAAGTTGTTGATTTTATTTTTTAGAAAGGATGTTATAAGTTGTTAATATTAGCTATGTTGAAAACTTATGAAAATAAGCTAAAAAACAGCTTGTGAAAATTGTCATAAACTATTTTTATAAGTTATTTCAATGCTTCCAAGTTCTGCTTGGCATTGCATATGCACCCAAACTTTCACCCAATAATAACGACCAATACCCAAAAAGGTCCCACCCAATCCTTGTTCTCCCAAATCTTAACTTAATCACTAGATTTTTTGTATCAACTCAACTACCGTTTCCACACCACAACAAACACAGTATTTTTAAAAAAAAAAAAAAATCTCTTTTAGATTGGACTGAAACACACACACACACACAAAAACACCCCAAACAAATCCTTAACTTATTTTGTTCCAGTAACCAACATATCAGAACAGAACAGAACAGAACATGACAACAACATCCTCACAGGCTCAAACTGAAGCAGCAAAAACAGAACAAATCATAACAGAATTCTTCACAAAAAGCCTCCACATAATCATAGAATCAAGAGCACTTTCTGCTTCATCACGCAATTTCAGCACCCTTTCTTCACCATCTTCAACTTCTTCATCTTCCTCATCAAGTGTACGACCCAGAGACAAATGGTTCAATCTAGCCCTCAGAGAATGTCCTACTGCACTTGAAAACGCTGACCTATGGCGCCACAATAATCTTCAACCAATTGTTGTTGATGTTGTTTTGGTTCATAGAAACCTTAGTTTCTCTCCAAAGGTTCGATCTTTTGTGAAAGAGAGAAACCCCTTTGAAGAATTCGGAGGTGGGTCTGAACAGAATGAGAAGATTGTTGAAAGATGGGTTATTCATTATGAAAGCAAGAAAATTAAGGATTGTTCTAGTTCCAACACTACAAGAAGGTCAAGTAATACTTTTTTGCAGAATTTGTATAAGAAATCTACTTTGCTTTTAAGGTCTTTGTATGCTACTGTTAGACTTTTACCTGCTTTTAAGATTTTTAAGGAACTTAGTTCATCTGCAAATGTTTGTGCTTTTAGTCTTGCTCATCGTGTTTCGACTTTTTTTGAACCATTTACTACTAAACAAGAAGCTGAAATGCTTAAGTTTGTGTTCACTCCTGTGGATACTAATTCTGGTAGGCTGTGTTTATCGGTGATGTATCGACCGTGTGTTTCTGATGTTAGTTCGGAACCAACGACTCCTTTGTCTCCACAAGTTATAACTGATTATGTCGGCAGTCCTTTGACTGATCGGTTGACGAGGTTTCCGTCGCTTCCTGCTGTTAGAATGCCGTCACATGGGTCTTCTCCGTCGTCATTGCCATTTTCGAGGAGACATAGTTGGAGTTATGAAAATTGTAGAGCATCACCTCCTACAGTTAATTATTATTCACCTTCACCTACACATTCGGAATCACACACATTGGTTTCTAATGCTAGCTCTCAAGGTTATTGTCCACCCTCTAGTTTGCCTCCTCATCCAAGTGAATTGTCTTTGCTTCATAAGAAGAATGTGAATTTCGATGAGTACTATCCATGGCCGAATTTCTCTCCATCTCCCTCTCCTTCTTCATCATCACCAATCTATAGTTTGGGGTCGTTCGCTTCGAAAACACTTTTACGCTCTGAAAGTGCTCCTGTCAACATACCTAATGCTGAAGTTGCTAATTCCCCTGGACATATAGGTAGGCATAATTTACCACCGTCTACTCCTATTAGAATTTCAAGGTGCACTTCTGATACAGAGAGAAGTAGGAATCTTATGCAATCGTGCACCACACCTGAGAAGGTATGTTGTATCATATGCTAAATTGCCAATCACATTGTATGTTTTGTTTAGCTGAAACTTTTTTATTTTCATCTTACGGTTGTTTTTTTGCTCTGCATAGATGTTTTCTATTGGAAAAGATGAGTCTCAAAAGTATTCTGGAGTGAAGATAGCACTTAACAGCTCACCACAGATTTCATTTTCCAGGAGCTCTGGCAGGTCTTATCAGGATGAGTTTGATGATACTGATTTTACTTGTCCTTTTGACGTGGATGATGACGATACAACGGATCCAGGCAGCAGGTATTTCGTCACTAAAATTCATACGGGTTTATGCTTCATTATCTATGTTTTGCCTTTGCTATAAGTAGTTGATGCTTCAGTTCTTTAACAATATGATATAGCTGCTATATTGTGACCATATAGATAAAAGAGAGCCTGATGTTGTAAAGCTCTTGCCATGGCAGGGTCCATGAAGGGATGGATCCTTTATGGATCTATTGCTAGATTATGAGTTATGACCATATATTAATAGAAATTAGCAACCCTTTGTTTGGTATTGTTTTCGGTGATGGTATATAAGGTTGATCATGATTTCTAAGATCACACTTGAAGTTGATAGCGTATTAGTTGTTATGTTAGTATTTTCTCCTTTAGTAGGGTTTGAACCCGGGTCTTTTAACTCTTTTAGCTCTTTTAACCTTTAGCTGAAACCGGTTAAGCAACCCAACACCCATGCTTCTGGTCTGGTCTAGTCTAGGGTAACAAGTTCTTTGTGCATTAAGTTGCATGCGACTCACACATCAGCAAGTATCATAGAATTTGTGTGCTATATGATTGAGCTCTAATGCTAATAATTTTGAGTTCAACTATTGATTGCCTTTCTGTGACCTTAATGGGGAGTACACTAAAAAGGGGGGAAATTGATCAACAAATAGATAACAAAGCAAAACCTGAAATAAGTGTTAGTGTGTTCTTTATTTTTATATTGCTGTCTTCGTTGAATTGTTTTTTTTTTGGAGGATCAAATGAAAACAATATGATTCACACCCTCCTTCCTCCTTTCTGCTTTAGATACTAACATAAACACCACTGCATTCTGATTTTCATAAATATTAGACTTCACCTTATTAGTGGTGAAAATTTGATATTTTTTACCTTTATTTTTCTGTGAAGAGTTACTTCTACTCAATTGCTTATTGAAATTGTTTTATTTTTTATTTTTTTATTTACAATGATGCTAATAACATTGAAATGGCTTGGATACATAATTCTTGTCATCCTTTATTTTACTTCCTCGTCTGAATTCTGAAGTATATATTTTATTGGTACTTATGTTATCTTTTCCAAACTATGTGATTTGTTGGATATATTTAATCAACCAGTCTGCTGGTTTTGCCTTTCTTTTCTTTGATGGATTACTGTGGTCCTATCACTTAAAATATTAAGTCAGATTTGTTTTACGATTGTGCTCAACCTGTTCTCTCTTCTACTAATTCTTTGGCTTACTAAATTTCATCATTTATGCACTAGTTTTTGTTGTAGATAGGGTGTGGTTTCGTTATTGAACTCCTGTCTTTACACACCAATGGGAGCATATGTTTAAGCTTTTAATAGAAGTGATTTTATGATTTAGTAAGAAAATGAATAATTGCTTAAAGATTGTAAAACAAAAGCCATTTTCTGTTTGATTACAATTATAAAGAACACTATTTCTTTGAAAAAGTGGTTATAATATAAAAGAAATTGTTCTGATTCAGATTTTTAGCTTTAAGAACCGCTAAAGAATTTTACACACATTTTTTTCTTCCTAAATGAAAGTGATTTTGTTTCATTAAAAGGCTAAAACAAATGGGCTCATTAATTCAAAACTTCCCATGGTCACGAAATAATTTTAGTAACTAACAAAAGATTTACTCCCTCCGTCCCGGATTAACTGAGCCAAAAGCTCATTTCACACGTATTAAGAAAAATGTATAAATGAAGGAGAGAGAAAGATAGTTTTAAGTGCACTTGTTAAGTATTGGTGCATTCTCCACTATCATAAATGTAAAGTGGAATATATTGAATTGGAAATGATGAAAGTAGTATTAATTAGAGTTATAAAGGGAAAAAAGTAATTAATATTGTATTGAAAAGTGAAATGACTCAGTTATTTTGGGACACTTTTTTTTTGCAAATGGCTCAGTTATTATGGGACGGAGGGAGTATCTTGCAACAGAGAAGATTTTAACAATTTCTTTTTATAAATTTGGCACTATATTGTTTCTCAATAGGGTGAAAATTTTGACCTTCTCAAACCAAGCAAAAATTAAGTGCAAAGTTGATGGTAGTTTTGAGTAGATGGTTTTGTTCGTGGTTAGACTTTAATCCCATCTATGTGCTGGATTTGTTTTTATAGAAGAAGAATTTTCATTGATGAGAAATGAGTGGAAATTACATCTTAGAGGAGGATAGTGCACCCTCAAAAACCGTAGGAAATAAAAAAGAAGACAACCTTCAAAAACTATGACATGAACTCATAACCTCCTAATCATATAGTAATAACTCCAACTGTTGCGTGAAGACTTCCCTTTGTAAAACAAAATATGAAATGATGATGAGTGCAGCAACTTTGCTTTATCTCTTGCATATTTGAAATGAAAACCGCTTTGAAACAACCATGGGTAGAACACCCATGGATAGAACAACCTTGGGTGAAATTGGACTAGGCTGGCTTAATTCACCCAAATTTTGAATTGAATTGAGACAATCATTCTGAAGTTTCTCCTTAAGACCAGCCTCATCTTCAAAGAGATAGAGAGCATCAACCTCTTTAGCACTGCCAATCATGCTCGTCGAACTCAACTCCTGAAATTTACAACTAAATGAGTCAAAAATAGCCAAAACAGCTAAGGTCTTGAGTTATTTACTCATGCTAAGGTCTTGAGTTATTTACTCATGGACAGCAGATTTCATGATAAATGTGGAACATGAAGAACATTGTGGAGGGTTAGAGTTTTAGATAAAGAAATTGAACCTATACCAGCTATAGTAGAAAAGGTAACATCAACTATTTTGATCTTTTTATGATCTGCACCAGTACTATATGCATAAAAAAAGTTTTGAATAATGTCATGTGATTTGTGGCTTAAAATCAAATGATCCACGGAGCTTTAGAGTATGATTTAGTATTCGTGAGAGCAGAAGAGAAAGAGATAGCTTTTTGAGCTCTGAGGGTGGAGAAAACTGATATTTTTGTTGTGAAGAGTTTATACTAGTGCTCTAGTTGTTCCTTTCACTTGCAGCTTGGAAAACCTGACCCTCTGAATATAGCTTCTTTTTCAAGTTTGGGGGTTTTCCATGAAATTTTGAGCAGGTTTGCTTAGTGTGCTACAACCGTCTATATTGATCACACCAAGGTTTCTTCGTTCTTTCTCCTTCTTGTTCATGTCCCCTTGCAGCCAAAGAAGAACTTTCAGCCTCTTGAATCTTTATACCATTGGAATGTCGTAGCATAATCTTTTTCCTGAGTTCTTCTCTCCTTACTTCAGAGAACACTTCCCGTATTGACAGCGCAGATTTTCTGCCTAGAATTCTGCCACGAACTTCACCAAGTTCTTGGTTGAGTCCTAGAAACATGTAGACTCAATCATTCTCTTCTCTTTTGTTGAATCTAGTGGCATCATTGGGATATTCCCATCTAGTGGCATCAGTGGGATATTCCCAATTACCCTCATAGCACCGGTCAAACTCTTGTCAGTGAGCTTGTAATTGTAATATGTTGGGACTTGGGACATCATTGTCTTACATCTTAGAAGAGTTCTCCAAGTTAGAGTAACAATTGTGAACAACCTCCCTCACATCTTTTGCAGTTTGGAGGAATAAATATGTCCTCCGAATGGAAGATTCCACTTAATAATTAGTGACTTTCCTAACTCCTATTTTTGTAGAGAGGGGTTGGTCTTCTCCACTAGAGGGGACTCTCCAGTTGAGAACTAGTTTGTCGAATTGAGCCCATTCAACAGTCTTTGTCATTAAACTTTTAGATCAAAAGTAGTCAGTACCTATAGACAGAGGATCAGATACGGCAGCGGCTGGTATAGTTTCAGAGCCTCCAGAATTATTGGAAGGTGTGGTGAAGGAGGAGTTCTTGTCCTCATATTTTTTGTGGGGCTATGCTCTCTATTCATGGCAGTTTTTCCGTAGTGAGCTGCCATTGGATAAGAGCTGAAGCTCTGATACTGTTAGGAACCCAAGAATTGAATGGAAAAGAATGGACAATTTTATTGAAAGACTAAGAAATGATAAAAGATAACAGAAGAGAAATCTCTCCTCCAAGGGCTTCCCCTTCACAGTTGAGTCATTACTCTATCCACAAAGTTTACAATATTCCACATGATGATCTTAGAACAAAGGATATTGATTTATATCCTTGTATTCTCCTATTTATACAAATACTCTCTCGATAATCAATTAACTAACTACTTTAACTACTCTAATTTCCCTTTATTCTATATCCTTACAGATACCATGTTAAATATATTCCAACAGATACCATGTGATGTTAGGGCTACCGCTAGGTTAAAGCAGTTAAAGAGTTATTAAATTCAAAGCAGTTAGTTAGATCAACATGTCTTAATATCTCAAAGCAGTTAGTTAGATACCATGTTAAATATATCAGGCTGTCAACATATCTTAATCCTGACTATATTTTAGTTGTGTCTATAATTACCTATAATTTATAGCAGCAAACTAGTAATTAGTTTGTAGACCTGATACTTGACAGTGGTGGCTTATATAGTTTATTTCTACAATCTGGCAATCTTTTCTTTATTTTGTTGAATCATACATATATGACAAAATATGACAGATTTTTAGTTTACTAGTTCAAAAGTTTAATCTGTTTCCTTGTGCATGCATCAGAGCGGAATCTTTCGATCGTGGTGATATGACTCAACTTCTTGAAGCTGGTAGGTTCTTTCCAATCAGAAAGTCTCAAGGTGCCGCTGTTGGTGCACTTGTGCATATGTTGAAGAAAGCAGCACCTCTGCATCAAGACTTCTCCACTGGTGAAAACTTGTCTCAGGGCGCCCGTTCTGAAAACTTGAAGAGCAATAACATTCAAGAGCCGAACCAGATTCTAGAGAGCCTAACACCAGTGAGCACAATGTCTTCTGGGAATAGGAAAACAACAAGTGATGCATTGGAAGAGTTTCATAGTTACAGAGAAATGAAAAACTTATTACTTATGCCACGTGATGGCAGTAAGCGACAAATATGATAATGCATGTTTAGAATTATAGTAAGTTTGACAAAATCACAGTGACATTGGGATTTTGTTGTATCTCCAAAGTGTGGTGTTAGCCAAAATCAATGCGGCACGCTATTATTCTGGCAAACTCATTACACATCCAAACATTCACATAGTTTGCGTTTGCAGCGGTAGCATGCAAGTGTGAAGTTGGTGTTTGGTGAAATATGTACAGTTACAAAACATGTTCTACATTTTGTGAATATATATGATATGTGAATAGCTGAAAGTGCTAATTGAAATTGTCTTGCTAATACTGATAGGTGAATATTATTTAATATAATCACGTAAAAAAATTGTATTTTGTGTTCTTGCATGTAATTTTCTTTTCCTATCTCTACCTTTCTAATTTTCTTTTGACAGTGCTAGAAATCACCTGGTGCATTATAATTAAGCCTAACTTTAATAGCAATGTGTAAGGCAACACTTTTAAGATTTTTTTTTTTGCATTTTATGCGATTCTCCATTTTTCTTTTAACCATAATAGCAACTTACTTTGCATTCCTACCATATTCTTCCAAGTCCTCATATTTATTCCCGGTTCAATTTCACACATGGCCTAGACAAAGTTAAACATGTTTTTTATGATTTTTTTTATCTTGACATGGACAAAGGGTCCTAATAATCTAGAATTTGGTCGAACGGTGAAAAAAACTTGTCTAAAATGATTTCAGTTATGAATTGAATTTAAATTTTTCCGATCAATTTGACCTTAGCTCAAATCCAACTTTTTTTTTCCTATTCAACAAACTTTTTGTTGATTTGATCTTTTCATTTCTTATAAAAATGATAAATAAAAGGAGTACTTAAGTGGTAAAAAAGCGTATGTTTAATAATATAAGAAAATCTCTGTCAAAAATAATAAAATAAAATGTTGATTCCTATCTCCAGGCAAGTCTTATCCAAATTGGGAAAAAGCACGTGCATCAAATTTGTTTAATATTCAAAAACAACAAAGTTGAAGAAATTAATCCAATCTTACTGTTTTCCCACTGAAATCAATATGAATATGACCTCTCTTGATTTGATTAAAAATAAAAATATGACCTCTCTTGCTCTTACCCTTATCTCTCCCGGATTGTGGGTCCACATCAACAATGACCATCACCATAAGTGATATCCAACCCATCAAGATATACATCCAGGTCCAGGTAGATAGCTGGTAATGCCCATCGAAGTACAACAAGAGTCAAGATCTGAGTTACAAAAGCATGCTTGTAGTTGTATGGTCCATTAGAAGAAAAATAAAATAAAAACTTGTGATTCTTCTATGAGATTTATCTCATTCCTTGATTTCCCAAACTTTTTTATCACGTAAGAACTACAGTAAAGAAAAATGAAAGATTATCCGCTAGGTTTTACTCACTTTCCTGATTAAATTTCAGATTATCAAAAAAGTTTCTTTCATCATATGTATAGGAGTAGTTAGATAATACTGAAGCAATTTAAGAATAAAATCATATATATATATGTAAGAGCCGTGCAATAAAAGTGTTGAAAAAAACTCCACACGAAATTTTGTTATCCACATGGTGCTAAGGACTTAGTAGTATTTACAATTATGTGTAAAATATTCCAAATTTATACAAAATATCAGGACCATATAATAATAGATCAACATTGAAATAAGAATTATTTTCAAATTGTTGGCAAATAAATTATTTAGAGATTTTTGTGATACTACTACTATCATTAGTATAATTTTTATGACTATAGTCAAATTCTTTTAGTTTGAAAAAGCGTGAAACTCATGCAATAGCAGATTAGCATCTTCAGTTTTTTCTTAAAAAAAAAAATCTTTAGTTTTGCGGTGTCACGCGTTTGAAACCTTTTTCATTGTAAAAATACGAAGCTGGTCAGCAAATGTGACTATTTGCCATGATTTTGTATTAAACATGAATCCTCCAAAAGTGGAGAATTACAAATGCAAAGCAAAACCTCAATGTATCGAATATCTTGCGGATATGAATTACTAACCGACTATAGTCATATTTTAATACCTGATGAAGCAAATAAACTAAAAATATAATGAAATGAAGGAAAAAAAATAAGCCCTCGACTGGTCTCCACGTATATTCATAAATTTATATAATAATATCTAATCTAGGAAAGTACTTTCCGCCTTGAACAACAACTCCCGTGTTAAAGCCAAAAAGTACATTGTGCCAATTTGATCCAAAAAAAATTCCATAAATGAACAATGTTGCTTTATAGTTATACTGTTCCTATAGTGTCCAAGGGATTGTGATCTAACCACTTGCACAAAGGTGAAGATAGTAAACAGTTTCTCATGCCGACGGAAAGAAAAACTGGACCAACTTGAATACAAACGTCTTCTGTTCTGATCCGATACACCAATAACATGTTGCATTTTCAAACATGTTATCATATGCAAAATACACACTCATTTTTTAAAATTTTGGCAGAACTGACACGTTCAATCAGTTGAACTAGGTATCGGTCAATTTCTGAGTTGGTTCAATCTCATTTCAGTTGAACTTGGATTTCCTGTAATAGCAAAACGTTATAATAGATCAAAATCGTCTGATTGGATTAATAGTTGAGATCGTTCAGCTGTATTAAAACCAATATGTATTATTGATTATCCGATCTGATATCAATTGTTGTGATTAATTACAGCATCAAACCATATCCATATCCATTAGAATCATAGTATAATGAAATAAGATTGAACAAGAACTGAATTGCGTTGAATTGATTGAACTTCATTTGGTTGAACCTATTACAATTTTTTATAGAAGTCCTAGATAGGAGAAAAGTTTAGAAAAATAATGTATAAAGTATAAATTGTATTGGAATGTTATTACATCACGTGGTAAGTAAAACTTATATAGTGTATGTTTGATTCTCGGATGACAAGAGTGGATTTCGAGTAAATTGATTGTAACTAAGGTGAGTGAAAATTAAAGTGAATTATATTTGGATATATTTATATAAAAGTGAGTTGAACGTGTAAAAATCAATTCTAAAATTAAAAGCTACAAATTCTAATTCAAGTAGAATCGACTCTAAAGACAAAATCAATTCAAATTGAAAGCAATCAAACATATAATTATCAATTATCCTCCTCGAGAATAACTATGAAAATAACTAAATAATGTAACTAATTCTTATATCCACTATCCTCTCGTAAATAACTAACATGTGCAACTAATTTTATTTGTTTATTAATCATTAAGTTCAACCATATTTGAGTCGACAAAATCAATTGAATCATGATTTAGAGGTCGGTTGAATTGAGATTTAATTTCATAAAAGTTCATTCTTTTTATTCATAATTTCAACTTACAATCATGTATTCAGCTGACCAATTACTTTTTTTTTCCCTGAAGAACAGCTTAATTAGTTATTCGTTGTGATCCTAATTTGCAATTTTGCAACAAATTGCAAATCCCACTTGACTCATCTCATGCTGTATAATGAGTGTGAAAAAGAACTAGATACAACATGTTTGCTTCCGCTTTGATGTGGTGCTAAACACAAGGTGGTTGAACTCTACATGGCAAAGTTTATGTTCTTAATGGAAAAAACTCAATTCTTACATTAAATAGATATGAGAATTAAAATGAATTTACAAAAAATTACAAGTCAGATTTTGTAAAAATGACTTCGATTCAATATAAAAATGTAATAAATAGTGATGTTACATTGTCCTTTTATGTATAGTTTTTCAAACACACGTTAAACAATAAACTCAATTCATATAATTCATTCTTCCAACTATATGGAATCAAATTACAAAATCAAAACAGAAAGTAATTTCCTCCTGTTGTGTAGAAGCAGAGAATAATCCTGTTAAGAATGATGTTCAAGTCTGCAACAACATTCATTTGTTGCATTGCAAGAGAAATCCTTTTCTATCGGCATTGAACAAGTACGGATGAGGCCACTTTGCTCATATTCTTACTATATTGGAACTCATCCTTTTCATTGGGACCCAAAAGATGGAGCATAAATAAAATGAGGAACCTTGGAATCAATACCATATACTAGTATTTTTCAACTTTCATCTTATTAATTATTATCGGAAGTTTCCTATTCCTTCTTGTGCTCATGGGTCCCTATAGGAATAGCAACAAGATATATAACACCATTATCATATTATTACTATTATATGAAGAAAAAAAGGGTTCTTACTTCTTTGTGGTATTATTTCTAAAATAAAGAAATCAAGATACGTTATAAATTTAGAAAAACTTTATTCCTCGTTTATATAATGCTTATACAAATTTCCACGTGGCACATCCTTATGCGTGTATGGTGGGATTGAAATTTAATAATGGACCCATCTTGATTTGAAAGGCAATTTACAAAAGGTTAAATTAGTGGAGTATCCATATACTTGTAAATGAAGACATCTATCTCCAAGGGGTAACAACATTAAAGACAGAAAAATACCCTATATCTAACCATAACCTTCTAGGAATATTCTGATTACCTAGCTACACTATTTACCACATTATTATAATTGATAAATAGTAATTTCATGCCACAATCAGAGAAAGACAACAAATCCAACCACCTTATAAATATACAAATCCCCTTAGTGCAACCAACCTCAAAAATCAAAATTAATCTCAAACACATTAACACCTCAAACAAAAACATGTATGCTACTGCTTCCTTTGTTTCACCACTCCTCCATGACCTTGTTGAGAATTTCCACTCAAGAAGGTTACTCCTTCACTCATCCAATTCAGCCAACCCTCCAATTTCCACAAACATCCATGATTCAACTAAAGAATCATCATATGCTGGAGATGGTAATTTTGATGCAAATGTTGTTATGGTACTCTCTGTCCTATTATGTGCTCTTATTTGTTCACTTTGTTTGAACTCAATCATAAGGTGTGCATTAAAATGTTCCAATTTAGTTGTGATGAGTGGTGATCGATCCGCGAATAGCGCTCCAGTTCGAGCGGCAAACACTGGAATCAAGAAGAAAGCTCTCAAGAAATTCACCACAGTTAGTTACTCAGACGAGCTAAACCTACCCAGTTTGGACTCGGAGTGTGTGATATGTCTGTCAGAGTTCACTAACGGCGATAAAGTGCGCCTTTTGCCAAAGTGTAACCATGGATTTCATGTTCGTTGCATTGACAAATGGCTAAGTTCGCATTCGTCTTGTCCGAAATGTAGACAGTGCCTTATTGAGACTTGTAACAAAATTGTTGGGACACAAGGTAGTTCATCTCAACCACAACCTATGTTGTTTCCAGTGCCAGAAACAATTGTAACTATAGCACCACTGGAACCTGAAGGTTTGGTACGTAATTATAGGGAGGTTAGCTAACTTAATCAGAACTGCTTTCTTCTTTGAAGCTAAGATTAGCACTGTTCCTTAGAGTTTATAGAATGTCTTTAAGTAGTTCTAGTTTAGACTGAGCCATCTTCCAGATCAACCATAATCAATGTAGTGGTTACTGGTCATGAATGATTGGATGTGTATAGTGTTCAAACTCTTCAGAATTTGTTTTACTTTTACCCTTCTCTGCCTCTAAATTGTATAAAACAAGTTCAAATTGTAATTGTTTTATTTTCAGTTATACTCCAATGTGATTTATGTTAAAAAGAGCATAGTTAATTAGACAGGAGATTAGAAAGAAGATTAACAATTTTAAGGGATACATCATGAAAATAGATGTAAAAATTGAACTCGTTACTTCAAGATTTACAACATTCACACACCATACCCATTAATCATTTGTACTAGACATTTGGAGATGCTATTGAAAACATAAATAATTGAATCAAATATTCAATACATTTAATTGGTTGAATGGCTTGAAATACCATGCTATCGGTTACGTGTTGGGCAATTAACTCTCACATTCTAGTGCCTTTTCGACATTATGGTTAGGAAGTTAGAAATTCATGCTTTGAATGGCCAACTTTTAGCCGGGGCACCTACTGTGATTTCAAACATAGTATTAATCATTTCTTCTTCTTTTTTTCTTTTTTTTTAAATGAGAAATCATTGGTTCACGATAATTTTATTTGTCTATTTTATACAAATTAAAAAATATGTGTATATATTTGTAACAAAAAAAGGTGTATAAAATAAATGAGAGATGACGATATTTTTACTAAATTATAGGGTGGGGCCTACGTTATCCCTTCATAAATATGGGGTAATTTATCTTAATGACAAATATGATTCAATTCTGGAATAAAAAAGATGAAAATTACATGTTGAACAAAGGAGTTAAAGAAGTTTGATTTTATTGAGACGGAGATGGTAATTGATTGTAAGAAAAAACCAAAATGATGAAGCCTACATTACCCCTTGATGAATTGGGGTCATTTACGCGTAATAACAAGTAGACTTCAATTATGGAACGAAAGAGATGGAGATCACATGTTGAATGAAGCAAATGAAGAAGTTTGATGTTCTAGGTATGAAAATAGTATTTGATTGTATGGAAAAAATGAATTTTTCTTGATAGGGGTAAATTACCCCAAATCACTAAGGGGCACAGTACAAAAAACCAATTATAGTTATTAAATATTAGTGTATTTATTGTTATTGTAAATGTAATGTGAAAATAATAAAAGTAATGCAATTATATTAATTAATTAGATGATACAATTGGAAATATGAAATTGATCATATTGTACTCGAAAATAAAAATTTCAATAATTTTGGGACACATTTTCCGCAAATAGGTATATCGGTACATAAGTAGTTGATTGATGTTGCTATGATGTTACTCTAGGCTCAGGCACCCTGCACTCGCCGCAATCGTTCTTAGGATGTCTTTCTCCAGTCGTTCACCACTTTGCGCCCCACACCGTCCTTGTCTCTGCATTACTATGTTTGGCCAAAACATCAAATGTTATATTATTTTTGTTGTTGTATATATTGCATTTTGCACAAAAATAAGACCTCTCATTATTTGTCAATTGTGTCGCACTATGTTAATAAATACCATATTATTTATTGAAGGCTAAAGCTAATATTTCAAGATCAGAGAAACGAGCTAGCAAATCAATGATGCAATTTGTTTTAGGCTTTGAAATGATTATTGTCATAAACTTACAACCACAGTTTTTTGTATTTGAAAATAAGTGAAAAGGGTATAAGTATGTTTGATTAATTATAGAAAAAGTATAACTTTAAATGTGTAAACACGGTACTAGGTTTTAAAATTTTAGTGACTCTCACGATTAGAAACTTAGGAAGAACCAAATCGACTATTGTTATAATTGTTTGCCTATTTTAATATGTAATCATGCATATATTTTTATTTAACCAGCAATCCACTAATTCACCGCCGCCACACTTATTGAGTATTGTTCAAACACATCTTACCACAATGCATCTACAACAAACTAAAAAACTAAATAATTTGACGGCAATTCATTTCTTGGAATCAAGGTCATACATGACCACAAATATTGTGAGATAAATATCACAAATTTTAATGCCATGCAACTCAAACATTATAAAATAGCACAAGAAATATATGATTGGTGGTGTTGCAGCTCTAGTGCCGTGTGAATAATATCAAAATTAATTTCACCCTTGATTGCTAACTGGAGACCAAGAAAAAACAAAAGAAAATAATTTAGAAAGTGGCATGCTTTAACGAGTCAATGGAGCATAAATATAATGAATGGAAGTTGAGGCTGAAACCCACTAATTAATTAATCAATTTCAGATAAAATAATTGTACCAAAAAGGTAAACGTTGTAGCATAGTAGCTCACGAAGTGTGTTTCATTTCATTGCTAACACGGACTAACCACACTATAGTGGACCGCTGAAATTTGACTTGCCAATTAAAGCTTAGCAGCACATTAATATATGCTATGTTTGCAACATAGTAATGTGGTAAATGCATGTGCGTTAGACACTGATAGGTGAAGAAGAGCATTATCGTTAAAGCAATTTGTAAGGATGTTGATTTCTTGTACCAACCGCAAGAACGCAAATCAGAAGAAAAGAAAGCAAACAAGGAAAGCTACATAGAAAGATACACACACAAAAATTCTGCAATGGATCACTTTGGACTTGGTGTACCGTTTGCTAGAAAATCATATGAAATATTACAACGACATGAACGCTGAAATTAGGAAATAGAAGCTCACTGTTCTCCTCGTCCTCACGTTTGAGACGGTGATTAAATTGGACATAGTCCAACAAAAACAGAGGATAGAAATATGTGTCATTCAAAACTCAACTGACACAATATCTCAAAAATTGTCACATTTTAGTTGTTCAAATATTATTTCTTTATTATTTGTTTGAAGAAAAAAATATCAGTGGACGCACATATACCTCTTCAGGCCGACCACATGCAATTGCAACAAAATCTTTAACACGGAGCCTGAGAATTAGGGGCTTTAAAATTTGTAATACAAAAAAATTGATTTCTACTGACCAACCGAATCTGTTACTCAATGATATTTGACAATAGGTAAGCATTGACCAACGAAAAACTTTTCTTTTACCTAGAACCTTGACATATATATTTAACTACGCCTTAATTGTCGGTTATTATAGGTGATGTTGGATTTTTTTAATTTCTTTTTAAAACAACATCTTTTCTTTTACCTAGAACCTTGACATATATATTTAACTACGCCTTAATTGTCGGTTATTATAGGTGCTGTTGGATTTTTTTAATTTCTTTTTAAAACAACATCATGAGATTTGTGTTCAAAAAAAAATCATGAGATTTGATTCAATTTCAAGGTGGAAACCCGCATTGTGATTGAAGCTTCAACTTCCACTGTCTCATAATAATTGTGTAAATATATCATTTTTCACTTTTAGTTCCTCTAAAAAATTAAATAATGATCCTTCAAATGTTTTTCGTCAACAAACTTAGTTTTCATTGTTAAAATAAATTTGATCCCCTAGGGTTGGTCTTGTGGCTAAGGTTTGGCCCTAGAAGTGTACTCCCCTCTAGGTCTTAAGTTCGAATCCCCAAATGCCAATAATTTTTGTGTTGGGTCAGTCCATAGAGGACATTGTTCTACCTTCAATTTGGCCTCTGGCTAGAGAAGGGATTGACCCACCAAATTAGTCGGGCATCGAGTTTCCAAAAAAAATATTTAATCGTTATTGTATAGATGAACTAAGAATGAAAGATGATATATTTATTTTACCACAAGTTTTTGGTCCTTATAACAAATATATTTTTTCTCACTTAAAAAAAATATATTTTTTCCTTTTTAATATTTGGGAAACCATTGCGTCAAATAAAATTTTAGAAAGACTAAAAGTGAAAAATATCATATTTATAGAGATAAAAAAACTTATGGAATATGCTAAGATATACCCTTAGAACATCTTCAATAGAGGTATCTAAGTGAGTTTCATAGAATGATTGATTGTTACTTATTTTTTTATTGCATTGGAGGAACCATGATGTGGCAGTAGGGGCAACAAAAAAATAGCTGAAGTAGTTCAAATAAGCTATCATATCATCAATTTTTTTTTTTAGGGACTATCGTATCATCAAATTAAAAGTTGGTTTGTTTTTTTTCTTCAAATTTAAAATCATTTAAAATGTGAGTTTTATATAAATTGTTTAATTTTTCTATCATTGGAGCAAAATATGCTTGAGTTACATAAGTGTGACGTGGCATTATGAGACCCATTTAACAGTTATAAAACTAAGTTTGAGTTCCTACAAACCTCAAACTTGTCACCAGGGATGCTTGTAAGACACTTGATATTGTATTTAAAATTAATTAGTACATGCATTTTATATTAAAAATTGTGCATTTTATATTTTAAAAATAAAATAAAATAAATCAAGACATGATCCAAAACTTATTTGAGCATACATAACTATTTCTTTCAACCACACTAATTAATTATTCCCTTAAAAAAAACCACACTAATTATTATCGATATTTTAGATTTCCATTATTCTACCATTAAATCAATAAAATTAATCATTTTCTAAAACAACCCAAAAGATATTTAAAATAAGATGAAGGATGTAGTTTTTACTTTTTACTATAAAAACTGCAGTTCCAAACACCTGTTATAACGAGTCAAGATTTTCTCTATTTTTCCATTATTAAATGAAAATATAAATACAATAGTATGATATTATAGATTGATTCAATTATTTAATACTCTCTCCGTTCCTATATCTAAGCACCCTTTTGACTAAAAATTTATCTCTAAATATAAATCATTTTTCAAATTACTAGATACATTTATTATTTTTTCTTAAACATACCCTTAATCAATACTACTAATTTGTTTTGAAATATAAAAAGTCAAATTTAATACATATACAAACAAATGACAATTTGGTAATATTAACAAACAAAATAGACACATTAATTGCACTAACAACTTTTCTTAAGAAATGTGAAAAATGTAAAAGGTGTTGGGACGGAGGGAGTATACACTTCAAAATTAGGGTTAAATATGTTAACTTTTCGTTTTAGTACCTCTAAAAAATTTCTTCACTTTTAGTCCTCAAAAAAATTTCATCTTCACTTTTGGTCTCTCATTTAAAGTAAACTCATATGTAGAATTCATATTTTTCAATAAAATTTTATAATATTATAAGGATCTCTCCCATAAAAAATTAGAATTTCTTACCAAAACATGAATTAAATATGAATTTTTATATTTTTTGCAGTAAAAAAATCAAAAAATAAATTGGAGTGATTTTTACAATATTCTATACATTTCTGCACAATTTCATTAAAAAATACAAAACTTTACTCAAAAATAAGGACCAAGAGTGGTAATTGAAAATTTTATAGGGATTAAAAGTTAAAGGAAAATTTTAAAGGGACCAAAAATGTATTTAATCCTAAAAATTATAACAATATAATAGAGTAGAAATGGAGGAGTTTTAACTCCATCGTAGCATAGTACTTAACTAAAGGTCGACAATAATTGTGCTACTCTAAGTCTCTAACATATACCCAAACAAATCTAAATTATTTATAAGACCTAAATTAGAGGCTTAAATATTCCCCAAAAATTATAGGCCTATAAAACATTAGATTTGGTGGTTTGTAAAAAAAAATAAAAAATAGCTTTCGTGGCTTTATGATTCGGCTGCCCTGATTCTATCCCCACACGAAACATATCAATGATAATAAATGCTAACATTTGTTCTTAGAAATTGTGATTGAGTCTAACACAACTTTACAAAACCGGCTTGTAAGGTGAGAATTACCTCCTACTTATAAACACATTATCATATCATCACCTATTCGATGTGGAAATATTTGTAGTTTCAACCAAAAAAATGAACCTCTACATTCCTTAAAAAAAATGTATCTCTGCATAAAATGCTTGCGTTTGTAATTTCAACAAAAATAAAATGAATACTTAATAGTAAAAGTGAGAGAGATGGATGTCAAAAGCAAAAGTCCTAAATTCAATTAACAAATTATTCACGGCTGGAGTACTTTCTTTTTACTCATTGATTATTTATGCTATTATATTATTATAATTGATCTAAAATAGAATCTATGTTAAGTGATAACTTGTTTCATGTTATTATGTTTACCTAGTACAAAGCTAAATTCTCTCAATTCTAACATGGGCATGCAGATATTTACTTGGAATAGGAATAGATATCAGTATATGATAGAATACTTCTGCAACAAAATACGAAGGTAAAAGAAAACAAAATACCTAGGAAAACAAATAGTCTGTTACCAAGGATGATCTAGTCTAGCAAAAGGATGGATACTGAGGTTGCTTATGCCAAAGTGGCCTGGATTTAACTTAACTTGCTCTTGAAAATTGCTCTTTAGGTACCCATGGTTTGTTCTCGGACATCCTAGACTGATGATAATACCGGCAACCACAGTTAACTATCGTTAGCCGATGAAATGTAGTTGAGTGTCATTTCAAACCTGTCAGAAACTGGAACTCATAACACATTTTTGTTTAATTACCCAATGGTACATAAGTTTCGTTCATACCCGATAACCTAGGTGCTCATGCAGCAAGCCAACAGTCTCACAAGGTTCCAAGTTTCCTTCCTTGGAACTGTCTACAAGGCCCAAATGTTCCAGACCAGTGTAGCCATGACTCCACTGATAATTAACCTGATTAGGAACAAAATAATTAATTAAGGCAATATTTAGGGTAAAAAACTGATTCATAATTCATAATATAAAATTCATAAAGCACCCCCAACTCCCAAGTGGGATGTATATAAGTGACCGAATATTAAAGACGGGACACAACTAAACTTCTTTTTTTTTTTTCTTTTTCACTCTCAATAGGAAAAAAATCTACATGATCTAATCAGATCAGTTTTTATGATCTTATGAAGAAAATGAAAACTCGTGTGTTTTAAGAAGAAAAAAGTATTTTTTGTAAAAAAAAAAGAGAGAGAGAGAGAGAAGTATGGAGAGACTTAATTTTTTAATTAAGTGCGCAAATTCGTTTATGAAAAAAGAAAATGAAAAGTCTAGGGGACATAAATCTCATTCAATCCGAAGAAAATAAGAAAAAAATTGTTAATAAATTCTAATTCAACTAACAAAAATGTCATAATTGTTAGGCGAAAGAAGGATAAAAGAATATTTTCATAAGCTTTAAAAGGTATAGGACTTTTGTGTGTGATGAATTAAAAATTATAATGAAGACGTTTTCATTAAATTCATAGTAAATTAACAATGAAAAACCAATTGCAAAGTATATACTACAAAATAAGAATAAATTTTGAAACTATTTATTTGCTAAAAAACACAAGAACAATTTTGAAAATATTTCATACTGAAGTAACATCATGATCACAATGAGTGAGAGTATATTGGGTTAAACTGTATTTTGCAAGGCCTAAGTAAAAGATTCCTTATTTTGTTTGAGCGTATATACATAGCTGCTTAAAATACCCAAATTAACATTACAATTACGGTAGTTACGGTACATTATAATGTATAAACTCATTGAAGTTTTTATCGGTTGTACATTTAAAATTAAACGTGATTGTGACACAGTTGTGCTACTTAGTTTTTTCTTTTAAGGGAGTTGTGCTACTTAATGGTGAGGAGGATTGGACAATTGGAGATACAGTTTAATATTTTAAATAAAAATAAAATAACTCAATCAACACTAAACTATTTTCCCCACCAAATGCGCTGCATATCAAGTGAGCACTTTCAGCAAGAAAAGAAAATAAATCAAGTGGGCGCTATAACCGTTTCAACCAAATAATACGAGAAGTGCACAATCTCAAATAAAAAAATGATTGAATATTATTATTTTTTGGTGAGAAAAAGTAAAACCAAAAATAAAAAAGAGACTATTGGCCCTAATGATAAGCAACAACCATACAATAAGATAAATAATTTAGTCATATTATTTAATCGTTTACTCTTTTATCTTTTCTATTTGTGTATATGCACACAAACATTTTACATTTAAGTCATGTTTTCTCCCCTAAATATAGTAAGAGAGCAAGAATAGCCAATGGGATGAAGGTGATATCACCTTATCCACATGCTAACCAGAATCTCTCTGATCCACACATAGTCGATCTAATAAGAGAACAAAGAATATTCTTATAAAAAAACATTTATAAGAAAACAATATAATTCACTCATGAATCCACGATTGTTCAATATGGTGTAGCAGGCTTGTAGAGGTGTCAATATCATGAGGTCTTGAAGTTTTGGCACCAGCCCACATGGTAAGGGGGTTTGAAAACTCACAAGATTAAAAGGCTCACATTCATGCAAGCCCACAAATAAAAAAATCAAAAGGCTCCAAACCCCAAAATTTCTAGAAACATTTTTTTTTATTGGAAAAAAAAACTTTTTTTTTACCGGAACAAAAAAAGAATTACCGAAAAATAAAAACCTTTTTTTTTACCTAAAAAATAAAAACTTTTTTTTACCGGAAAAATACTTTTTTTTTTCCGAAAAATAAACTTTTTTTTTTAAATAATTAATATGGAGTTTTTTTAGGCCCACAAATAAGTAGATTTTATAGCGGGCTTGACCCCAAATAATTTTGTTGAATTAGGGGCTTGATGAGAGCTTTTTTAAGTGGCCTTTGAAATTTGGGGCTCTATTGACACCTCTACTAGCCTGTATTCTTCCGATGAAAAATATCGAGAAATTTTTATAATAATCATAATAACAACTTTAACTTGATAGAGTTGGAAGAGTTGAAAATATGACTCTATTTGAGTAAAAGAGCGACGTTAGATTTATTGTTGTCAATCATGGCATTAGTCTCGTAATTGAACCAAAAAAAACCTAAATTGTAGAAATACTAGGGCTTTATTGAAAATTAAATTAAATATCTTAATTATGATTAGTTAGCAAAACACCCTATCCCAACTTATGGTCCTTGCAAATTAAAATAATTCACTCTAAAAATTTATCCACCTAGGCTTATGAAGTTCAAGTGGGTCCTAAACTATTTGAACCATGTGGACTGAAGTGCCCCAAATACATCAAAGAGAACAAGATTTACCAATAGGAAATGAATGCAATCTCACCTTATCCACACGCCAACCACAATCTTTGATTACACCCTTTGTTCCTTGCAACATAAGTTGACTTAATTTTTCTTTCCATTGGTCTCTAATACACATCACAGATCAGCAGAACTAACTAGTAATCCAATACACATGGCTGCAATGAACTCAAGTGTATTAGCTTGTAGCTATGCCATATCTGGTTCTGAGCTCAATGCAAAGCTCATTTCAGTGCCCTCTGCTGCATCACCAGGGGTTTCAGGTATCAAGTTACCATTGATCAAGGCTCAACAGGTGAGAATTCCTGAAGCCAAAGAATCAAGAGCAAGTGATGGAAGGAGAAATGCTCTTGCTTTATTGGCTGCTACTCTTTTCACCACTGCTGTTTCAGCCTCCAATTCTTCTGCCAATGCTGGCGTTATTGATGAATACCTTGAAAAGAGCAAGGCCAACAAGGTACTTTTTTTTTTATTTTTATCTTTCTTCCCTTGTTAGAAGCTATTTTTTTACCAATTTTATCCTATAATAAGAAAATCTGCTATTTTTAAGCTTATGTAACATGCTATTTATCAATTATCCGCTTTAAGTTTATTTGCTATCGATTATATTATCCATCATCCGCTACTTTTTACCAATCACAACCTTAATCAATTTATTTTGTGTATGGATATTTTAGAAATAGCCTTTTATATTGAATTTTGTTAAAAAGATGCACTAAGGTACTAATGTAAGATTAATTTGATTGTATGTATATGTTGTAGGAATTGAATGACAAGAAAAGGTTAGCTACTAGTGGAGCAAACTTTGCAAGAGCATATACAGTGCAATTTGGTACTTGCAAGTTCCCGGAGAATTTCACTGGTTGCCAAGATCTTGCTAAACAGAAGGTCTGACTCTAACCTTTAACAACTTTTGTTTCACGAATTTCCTTTTCCCAAATCCCAAGTTTTCCTATTTACTATTTTCTAATGCTATTTTTTGCTTTTCATTTACGCAGAAAGTACCATTCATTACAGAAGATTTGGAACTTGAATGTGAAGGAAAGGACAAATACAAGTGTGGTTCTAATGTTTTCTGGAAATGGTGAAAATTGACATCATTTTCTTTTCCTAGTGTTGTTCTCTTTGAAATGTATCGAACTTCTCCTTGATAATATACCATATTTTTCTGCATTGTTGCTGTTATTGGTTTTAATTGAAATTGTTAAAAAAATGTTTAAATTAGGCATGCCTTCCCCTTTTCAAACTTCTACAATCTTAACTGTGTGGGTTGAATAGAAAGTGTTACCATTTCACAATAAAATAAAATTAACTTATTTGTTGCTTGACTTGGCCATTCCAAATTCTAGAATATGTTTATAGAATAAGAACATAGTTATGAATCACGAGATCAAGGATCAAGGAGTCGAAGATGAACTTCATAGGAGAAGTAGGTTTGATAGGTTGATACAAAGGAAAACTCCTTATGTTTCATACTGAAAGATTGATTAAAAGATAGTGAAATGAATACAAATGGTGCTCTTATATAGAGCTACTAGAGAATTAACTAACTAACCTCCTAATAATAAACTCTAACTACCTATGCAACCACATTTAACTAACTCTATTAATTTCTATATTATAATAAACATCATATAAATCAATTGAGGTCCTCTATCATATGTTGTTATGCTTTTAGTCCAAGCAATTGTGTGCAATATGAATCCACTAACAAAATAATGAATACATAGACACATAGAATAGAAACAATTGTAAATCATAAGTATAATGAATACATAATGACCAGAAAAATTGAAATAATTTAAAGCAATGCTTACATTTGGTCTTGTTTGTCCACTTGGACTAACTTCAATTTTTTATTACATTAGTACATCTGACATCTCCACAATCTTTGGAAACCAATTAAATATCTCACAATACTTTGTTGAAAAAATACTTCCAAGTATTTTCCTACCTACAAGGTTACATGCACAATCTTGATCCACTTGTGGTACATTCTCTCGTAGTGTACTACCAGCTGCTTCTTTTTCTGTCGAAGCATACAACCAGCTTATATGGAAGCAATCTACCTTGCTTTTAGGTACTACATCTTATGGTTCCTAGTTGAATTTACCACATACACGATCAATATTTAAATCGGGCAAAAGCTTATCTTTGAATTTTCACCAAGCATTTCACCAAAGCACGTATAAGATGCGCTTTTTATGTGCCCTGCCTAGTTTAATGAATATATATGAATCCTAACTCCATATGACGATAAGCATGAAGCAACAAAGACTGATCAAGATCCGTTGGTGGAAGCGTAAGGGCCGGCCCTGAGCATAGGCCCGGAGTGCGACGACCTAGTGCCATTAGCGGTAGGGGTTGAAATAAAAATTTATACAAGGGATTAGGGATGTATATAGCAAGTTATGGGTATATTTAAGGATATATAGCAAATCTCATCAAGAGGCCCAAACATTGACTATTGAAAGATTGAGTTGAAGTTTGTTGAGTTCTGCTCTTTACCCAAACGCTTCTGGTCATTCCCAAAGTAAATGTCCAAAATGCTCTTACGTGACTTAAGTCACGCTAGTGTATAATTTACATGAGTTAAAATACGCTACGTGAGTTAACTCACGCTAGTGTTAATTTACAAATACTAGAGCGTGAGTTAACTCACGCTACATAATATGCAAAAAAAATTCGAAATTAAATAATTATTCAAATGGTGATATAAATAAATAATTATTCAAATGGTAATATAAATAATATCAATGCTAATAATATAAATGCTAATATAAATTCTCAACAATTACGTGATAAAACCTCATTTAATTAATACTTTGATACAATTACATAATACATAATTTGATACATTTTATTGGAATAAAGTAAATATCCTTCTTTGAGGTAAAAATATACCAACTTAGAGGTAACAAAGGATCAAGGTCGGTGGCAAAAGAGACCAGCCTTCTTGGGGCAAAAAGACATCATCCCTTCGGGGTAAGTGTAAATGTGGTTCTTTTTATACCCCAAGAAAGAGTCTTTTTACCTACGGTAAAAAGATTTTGAGGTAAAAAGAAGCAAATTTACATTTACCCCGAGGGTTGACCTCTTTGTGCCCCAAGCCGGTTGGTCTATTTTACCCCCTTCCTTGGCCCTTTTTTACCACTAAGTTGGCCCCCAAAAAAGCTAAAAAAAACTAAAACTATAAAGGTGAAAGAGTGAGGAGGAGAAGAGAATGTATGGTGTGAGAAAATAGCGAGTTTTGGATGGGCTATTTATAGGGAGAAATGGGTAGCTTAGGTTTTATTGGTACTAAATGCAGTCAAAACATTCAAAAAAACGTGTAAAAATGAGTTAAATTGAAGGTTGAATAATTGACCAACTTCAAAAAAAAACGTGTTCTTGAACAAATTCCACCGGCCAACTTAGCGTGAGTTAAGTCACGCTAGTGTTAACCTTGGCGTGAGTTAAGTCACGCTACTGTGGCCGGTTGTTCCACACTTTTGTTAATTTTTGCACTTGTCTTATGATTGCGTATTTAATCAATAAATTCCAATAAAGTAAATAAATAAATTAGAATAAATTCAGCGTTAATTCGAATAAAAATTGTGTATTCAATAAATTCGAATAAAAGTTACATTATATTACATTCGAGAATTCAGCGTAAATTTGAATAAAAATTGCATATTGAATAAATTCGAATAAAAGTTACATTACATTACATTCGGGAATGTTCCTTCCAACTACAACAATTATCTTACCACTAAATGGGGTAAATTCAAACTTGCTAAACAACAGCTCTCAAGCATTCATCCGGAAGTTTTATTGTTTCATTCAAAATATTAAATTCTTGTTAGTTTGGTTTAGATGATGGTATTCAAGTGCCAAAAGAATGAGGTCCAGTCCTTGACACTTCAATACCTTCATCTAAACCAAACTAACAAGAATTTAATCTTTTGAATGAAACAATAACACTTCCGGGTGAATGCTTGAGAACTGTCGTTTAACAAGTTTGAATTACCCCATCCAGAGGAAGATAATTGTTGTAGTTGGAAGGTGTCTTCCCTACCTAATCACGATCTTCTGGCAGAATCAGACTGTTGATTATATCTTCAGTTGATCTCAGCAACGTTACCCACATATCGATCCACTGGAACATGTTGTGCTCCCAAAACATGTTCTTCACATTTTCGTCGTTCGTTAATTCCACCTAAGTGAACGATACGCTTCCCTCGTCGAGCGTTGGACGTTTATACCGAACGTATTTCACCCTCCTTGTGTCTCTGGGGTTGACTCCTTGGTTGAATTCATTAAGTTGATACTTGAGACCTCTTAACGTCACACTTCAACCTCTGAGGTTCTCCACCGTTGAATTATGCATGAACATCGATCAACCCGACCATTGCTTCAAATCTACACAATAAGAAATTAAAAACAATCAATGAAAAACTCATTCAAACATTTCATCAAACACTTTGAGTGAAAATTATACATAAACCCTAAAAATGGCAACTACAACATAAACATGCAAACATCTAAACAATTAAGTAATATAAGCGATTTACATGTAACACTGTATGATTTCTTAGCAAAAAAATCAAAATTTAAACTAAACCCTAAAACTAAAAAAATCTAATCTAAGTGTAAAAAA
>Ga0228711_1000642_pt1 | contig 45121 bp, 28 predicted proteins | sample MedpolnodulmetaG_2_FD_177996 | JGI IMG/M metagenome (GOLD analysis project Ga0228711, IMG submission 177996) | Root nodule microbial communities from Medicago polymorpha collected in Santa Monica, California, United States - brown nodules | ecosystem: Host-associated > Plants > Roots > Nodule...
TTTAGCCCCAAGAATTTCTCTCACAAGAAATCTTAGAAGCGGTGTGGATGTCGCAAAATAAACTGCCGCTAGATACCTCCTATGTGCCCTCCTATATGGTTTGTTCCTGCGGTGCTTTCTAAAAAAATAACTATAGGATAAGGACTCTAATTAACTAATTAAAAATAGAAAGTGTTTCAATTTTCTTAAATTTTTCGCACATAAAATAAATTGTCGAACAACTAAATGACAACTGAAGAAAAACTATTTAAAGGAAGAACATGTATAAAATATTGGGATGTTACACTTTGCATATGAGGTAAATCCGGTTTTAGTCCCTGTAATTATTTTAAAGCAACTTCACCCTTATCATGTTTTTTTTTTATTTTTTTTATTTTAAAATTCACCCTTATCATGTTATATTCTTTTGAGCAATGATATTTGTACAACCCATTTGAGACAACTTTTGGGACAATCTTGCTATTCTCTCTTTTCATTGGTCTAAAGTAATAGAGAGAGAGAAATGAAGAGTGAGAATAAGAATATAATGTGAGTATAAGAGAGAAAATTGTCAAAAGTTGTACCAAAATTGTTGTACAAATATCATTACTCTATTCTTTTACATTTGGTCCTTGTTGTAATCTAACAATGCAAAAATGTTGAGTGCATTTTAGCTTCAAAGTGAGTTCAACTCAATCCCTCTGAACCATCATGACTTTAATCAAACTAGCAAAGTGCATGTTTGGTATCACATGTTTGTCAAAATTATGATGATTCGCTATCACTTTGACAATGTGAGTCTTAACATGCACAAAGTGTATGTATTACAAAAACTACAAAATATGTTGCCAAAAAAAAAACTACAAAATATAGCTTATATAAACTCAGAGTAATTCATTGTTATTTTAATAAATTAAATCAAACTTAATAACAAACCAGCAACAAAACTACTACACATTTAGAAAGAAGAAAGTATAGCATACTGTGAGACCAAACTAATAACTATGGTCATCAAACTAAAGATTTACACAAAAGATTGGACTTGGCTTAGCGTCTTAAGCTCAATGTAACTTGAGTTTAGTACAAAATTCAACAATTACATTAGACTATGTCCTCCCAAATAAACTTTTGAATTATAGACAAAACGACAAAAAATCATGGTCAACACTGAGCAAAACTTGGTACCAAATAGTATAATACTAGGAGAAAAATAAATATTTTAAACTTTTTCATGAAAAGAAAATATCCGCAGGAAGTTTCCATTCACCAATGCAATTTCGTGATGTAGCCATGCATTTGTGCAGGATTATTTCACAAATGACGACCTACCATTGGCGGATAGTACCATAGAAAACTGGCGATAGCTTCGATGAATGAATACAACTAGCGTGGTTGGTTAAACCAAGAACAACAATTTAACCTCAAAAGAGCAATTTCCTTTTAAAAAAATGCAAGTGTGCAATTAATATACTACTAGTACCAGTATAAAAAAATGGCAAGTTGAACACCGGCAACGTTTGACCCCAAAAACAATACTCTTGCAAGCAAGTGGCAACCATATATAAGCGAGTACAGCAATGCGTATTCTACGCACACGCACACGCCAATCCTGGACCTGTTTTAAGAAAATGAAAAAGAAAGCAATATAAAATGATTTATTTTACAAATAGAAAATTTCTATTGAGTTATTAAAAAATCACAATTTATAATATAACATTGTCATAGATTCATACTATACACCATTATTTACCATTGACTAATCTTTTAAGAAAATTTGTCAATTACTTGAAATGAATTATCCCTTTTCAATCGGATTTTTTTATCAACAAGTTAATTAAAAAATTTCTTGAGTAACAAGGTTCTAACATGCAGCAAGCTTTCCAAGAAAACAGTAAATAAATTTTTTGATAAATAGAAAACGAATTAATATATACCCTTTGTTTTCCTTATTGATAATATAGATTTATATATGTAAAAAAAAATATCTATTGAATAATGTAGTATTATTTTTTTATCAAGCAGCCCAATGGCTAAATTTTCATCCATTTGGAGCTTGAATCGTAATGTCATACAAACTAAGCTGCGCTACTTCTTCATATTGTATATTGTATATATTATTAAAAATCAAAGCAATGATACTTAAACATAACACTTTTTAACGTTTATTTTCTCACTAGACTCTACTCACTTTCTTTTATTGTCAACATGATGATAAGTTTATCGTATCATCCATCACTAATTATTTTTCAGAGCAATGTATATAGTATACGTATAAACGTCGAAATAACAATTTTTCTTAAATTATGATGTTCAACTACACCAAATAATATTTGATCTTTGAACAGTACTTGCACAGTTCTACTCATTATAAACGAGATACAATTCTAGTGGACGATACCTCAACAGCAATATCGAATTATCCAATTATAACCTTTTCCCATCTGTCAAGTTGGCTTTTAATTGATCATCCTCCGGCAAGCTCACTAAATGCTCACTCCATCTCTGTCTCTAAGAAGAAAAAAAATAAGAAAAAGAAAGATACCCCAACCCGTCGCATTAAGAAAATAATTAACCTTGGACCCATCGCTCCTTTCTTGTCCCCTTTCTTAGCTTCACACCATTACCCTAAGCTTCCCTCATCATCTCATTTCACTATCATAATCTCATCTATATTTTCTGCGTTACTTTCTCTCCCTCACAACATAGTATCCATATTCAAACTATCTCTATCTATCATCTTACTAATCATGAGGTTACGGTGGTTGTTAGACACATGCTCCTCCGCCAACTGCGCCACCGCCACCCACAACTCAACCATCTCACTCCATCCATCCAAGAAACAACAACATGCATCTGACTCAAGCACTTCTTCTTCTTCAACTCTAACCTCTGACGACAGTACCTCAACTCTTTATAGCAACTACTCAATACAAACACTTCCATCAGTTCCATCTCTCCAAAAACTCTCTTCTCAAAACCTCAGCAACTTCTCCGTCTCCTACCACTGCATCACCTCCCTCACACCCCACACTTCCCGCCCTATCACCTCCCTTGCCCTCCACAACAACCTCCTCTACGCTGCTACAGAAAACCAAATCAACGTCTATGATACTCACACGTTTGCATATCTCCACACCTTCAACACCAAATCCATTTCCTCCGGTTCAACTAAAACCATCGCTTTTTCTAAAGACATGGTCTTCACCACTCACCAAGACTGTAAAATCCGCGTCTGGAACCACCACCACAAAAACAACAACAACCACCGCAAGTTAACCACTCTTCCAACCGTCAACGACCGTCTCCGCCGTTTCCTCCTCCCACAAAACTACATAACCATCCGTCGCCACGTAAAACGTCTATGGATTGAACATGCCGACGCCGTCACCGACCTCGCAGTCTCCAACGGCGTTATCTACTCCGTTTCATGGGACAAAACACTCAAAATATGGAGAATCTCTGATCTTCGTTGCTTAGAATCCGTCAAAGCACACGAAGACGCAGTCAACGCGGTTGTAGTTTCTAACGATGGAACCGTCTACACAGGATCATCGGATAAACGAATACGCGTTTGGGCGAAACCCGTCGGAGAAAAAAAGCACGGTCTAGTTGCAACTTTGGAGAAGCATAAATCAGCGGTTAATGCTTTAGCCCTAAACGACGACGGTTCAGTGTTATTTTCAGGTGCATGCGATCGTTCGATATTAGTATGGGAACGAGAGGATAGTGCGAATCATATGGTTGTGAGTGGGGCTTTGAGAGGGCATCAGAAAGCGATACTTTGTTTGATCAACGTCTCTGATTTGTTGCTGAGTGGTTCTGCTGATCGGACGGTTAGGATTTGGAAGCGGGTTTATGATGGTTCGTTTTGTTGTGTTGGTGTTCTTGATGGTCACCGGAAACCGGTTAAGTCGTTAGCAGCAATTCAAGAGTATAATGATGATCATCAAAGTCAAAGTTCTCCAAACGGTGTCGTTTCTGTTTTTAGTGGTTCTTTAGATGGTGAAATAAAGGTTTGGCAACTTTCTATTCGGTGTGATCTGGCCTCTCAGGGTCAAGATTTTCTGAATTCCTAGAATAGAATGCTGTAATAACATCGGAGTATATGAAAAGAAGAAGTACAAGGACAAAGTACAAATTAGTATTTAATTAATATTTTTATTTTTACAATTTGTGGTAGGGCAAGAGATCGAAATCTAATATCCAATTTATAGCATCTCCAATGGAAGATCCTTACTTAACAAGGATCACTACCTATTAAAGATTTTTCATTGGAGGAAGAAAAAATGAGTCTCCATTAATAAACGGTTAACTATATAATGACTCTCTCTCCTATGCAACTAACGAGTCTCACGTTTAAAAGAAATAATAAAATATGAATTATGTGGTCCCGCTTACAAAAGAATTGATATTTTAATAATTAATAGTTGTTTTTATTTCAAAAAAATAATTAATAGTTGTTTTAAATATTATTTTATCTATTTGTCATCACTTTAAAAAAAAGTAATTCATACAAATTATTATTATTATTATTTTTTAACGAAGGAATGTAAAAGTTGTAATGTTAATTTTTCCATTTTCAAATTATTAGTAAATGTGGCTGAAATTTAAGTTCATATGAATAAATAAATATTTTATAATTTAATTGTTTTTAAGGATTATAATTAAATATTATGAGGTAATTTATAATTTAATAAATAAATTATTTTTGTTTAATGATGTAAAGTTAGTGATGCATATTTAAGTACTTTTCATTGGAGTCCTTATTGGTGTACTTCCATTGGAGTCATTGAGTCCTTAGTAAGTACTTTTATTAAAATATTATAAATAAATGATGTGTAATGCGGGGTCCATTTAAGGAGTCTTTTTTTTTAATCGGCTAATATTATTAAACTTCATCCCCGCAAGACGCAAGGTATGGGTGAAACATGATACAAATGGTACCGCATATAGACGGAACACCAAACCACAAAACAAACACCTCCGCCTAACTCCAAAACCCTTAGGCGGTAGCTAGTTATGAATTTGTAATCCGATTAACACTCCGAAATACATAGCCATAGCGACCACTAACCACTAACAAAACCAAAAAAGACAGACTAAAGCCAAAATGGTTAATACTAAAGGCATCCCTACATCACCAAACCTGTTGTACGGCCACTACTACTACAAATAACATCAGCTGCTATTTAAAAAACAGACAGCAGCCCCCTAAACCACCGGACATCACACCAACCACCCAACCTCCCGAGCTCCCTGTTACTACCAGCACAACAGGAAACACGGCGACCAATAGTAGATCTCGCATCAAACAACCACTGTTGACAGAAACCATAAGCAAAATCCAAAGCAGCACTGAAAAAACCAGCTAGCAGAAGCATAGCTGCACAACAGAAACCACCCAAACTACCACGAAAGGCAATCGCTCGGGTTCCAAACCCATTCATAATACAAACAGGTTGGAATTTTGAGACGCGTTAGACTCCACCGCCACGACAACACCTTAATCCCCTCCGATAATTCCGCTCCCCTAATAACACCTTGATTGAAAATACAATCATTACTCGCCTTCCAAATGACCCACAATGTCGTATGCCAAATGAGTCTCAACCCCCTTTTGACCTTTTTCTTCGCATCCAAACCAACCCAACAAGCCCAATGAATAAACAAATTCGGAGGCATGATAAACGACCCCTGTAACCACACTAACAATTCCTCCCAAATGTTCCACGCCACTCCACAATGCAAAAACATTTGCGTCTCTGTTTCACCGGCCCCATCACATAACACACAACTCAGCGCAGCGGTTGACGACACCACATTCCTACGAAAGAGATTAATCCTAGTTGGTATCTTATTAAGAAGCACTTTCCAAGACTATGCAACCACTTTTGACGGCGCCGAACTTCTCCAAACTTGAGAGAAAACCTTCAACTCTTCCACCCCCTTTGGTACCGTTGGAATCAACACCGAAACCAATTTCTTATAGAAGGATCTAACCAAAAAATTCCCATCCACCTTCACCTCCACCTATCAACCCCCACCCAACACTACATGACCATTCAAGTCCTCCATCAAATTACCAAGGATGCCTTCCTCCCACACAAAAAACTAGCGCCTCCACAAGAAATGCCACTCCTTTCCACTCTCGGTGCCCACCAACATATCCACCACCTTCACATCTTTTTGATTAGACATTGCAAAGAGACGAGGATATTTATGACGGAAAGCTATATCCCCCCTCCACGCCACATTCCAAAAACTCGTATCTACTCAGTTGCTCACCTTTCTAACCACTTCCGTATTGAACCAACTAGACCCCCTCCCTCCTCCAACGAAAGAACATCTCTCCACCACCTAGATGCATTTCGAGGCCAAACCACATTCCTACCATCCAAAATACTACCAATACTGGGACCATACTTCTCGCGAAGCACCTCCATCCATAATGAATTTTCACCTTGAATCATCCTTCATCTCCACTTCGCCAAAAGGCTAAGAATGACAACTCTAATGTCGCGCACACGTAGACCCCCCTTCTCATAAGAAGTCCCTATTAAGGAACTACCATTCTGGATGCTCTTAGTTTTTGGTAGAAATCGTAATGTGGATTTTGAATTATAAAGTTGTTATGATAAATATAAGGGATAAGATCAAATGACATCAAGGTATCAAATTAAGTTTGACACCAAATCCTAACCATCAATCCATTTTAATCCAACGTCTCTCATAAAGTCATTAAATGCTCACATGCTTTATCGAATAATCCAAATTTTAATTTTATAAATAATTTATTCTTTCTTTTCTTGTTTAATTACTTACCGTGTTCGTTATATTTTGCATCGATAGGCAGATGATTGCCATTTGATTTCTCCCTACTATTTTTTCAGAGATTCTATTTACTAATCTTTGTATCCTCTTTGTATTGGCTACTCTTTCATTTGTTGGATGGTATTATTCTTAAGTTCATGGTGCTAATATTCCTGTATCGGGTGTTCTAGCATTTGTGTTTTGCTTTCATTTAGTAGCATATGTTCTTTTTAATTTTTTGGTGACATCGTTCATTCATTATCCCTGCTTATAAATCAATTTTCTTTGGGTTCTTCCAAGAAAAATAAAAATAAAAAAGGTTAAAAAAATAAAAATAACGATGATAAGCCCTTAAAAAAAAAAAAACAAGGATGACAGTGAATAGTCTAAAGTAACCATAATAATACCATCAGAGAATTTTTGGTAAAATTTAATCAAGAGAAGAAAGAATAAATTGTTTCTAAAATTAAAATTTGGATCATCTGATCAAGTATGTGAGTATTTAATGAATTGATGAGAGACGTTGGATTAATGGTTATGATTTGGTATCAAATTTAATTTGACACCACGGTGTCATTTGATCCTATCCCTAAATATAAATAGAGAAATGTTAATTTGTGCCCTTAAGACACAAGTTTAGAAGCCAAATGTAGAAATAATGTATTGGAATGCGTGTATTAAATTTAATTTTTAATGTTTTAATGAATTGAATGCACAAAGTTATAGGGAATATATCTTTTTTTAGGTTTTTTAACATGTGCCCTAAGGGCACAAGTTAACACTACCCATATAAATATTGACAATTTATGAAATAGATAGTATATATATATATTTTTTAGGGGAAATAGATGATATATTTGATAATTAAAAAAATATACTATAGGTCTATGTGAATTTAGCTTAGTTGGTAGAGACATTGCATAATTTATGCAGGGGTCGGAGTTTGAACCCCGGACACCCCACTTTTCCACATTTAATTGTGTGAGCTTCAGCCACGAGGCTAGTAGACAAAAATATAAGATAATCCTAGTGATCATAACTCAACTCACAAAAAAAAAAAATTACAAAGAAATTATATGTTGATATTAAACAAACAACTGTGTTAAACAAACCATATAATACTTCAAAATGAAGAACAAAATAACGAAGAACATAAATCAAACTAAGTTCTTCAACAAATGAAAATTACTTTTGCCTCAATGGTGTATTCGTGCATGTGAATGGATTGGTTGAATGAGAGCCATTTTTTCAATGGATTATCGTCTTGGAACTATATACCATGTAATGAAACAATTTTTTTTATTATAAATATTTTAGTATAAAAAAACACTTTTTTAGTAGATATGCATATATGTATCTTGATTTGGCTTTGTAGGCTGTTTTGATAGTGTGTGTTCTGCTTATTTAATGAAATACGTTTTTTAAAACCCTAAACCTTTTATTTTTAGTAAACAGGTTAGACAAAATCAATCTCAAACATGTCAAGTTTTTTATTTATTTTAAAGAAAGACTTAAACATGTCAAGCTCTAAGCCCCTCTAGACGGATCAGACAGATTCCCACCTTTATTTGTCCGTACAAAAAAAATCAATGATCAGCAATATCAAAATTTACATTTTCCCAAAAAACATAAATTCCAATTTTTCTCTACACAAATTCGACCCTAGTAATTTAGGAACTTCAAAAAACTTGGTGAGGTAATTATATAATTTTAGAGGTATGCGTTAAAATTTTATTTAGAAGCCCATTTGTATGTATGGATCCCAGAGCCCACAGCTTCCTTTTACTTTTTCAAAGCCCATATACTCTTGTCTTCAGTTTAGGTTTCTTTCTGTTTCATTATAAAAGCAGAGCATAGCAAGACAACTTTCTCATCTACAAAAGCGATAAACCCTAGCCGCAAGGCAAAATCAAAGTCTGTTTCAGTTTCATAGTACGTTTCTCTCTCACATTCTAATGTATTTTTTTTCTTTCTTATTCGTTCTAAGAATTATCTTTTAGTTTGTTAACAATCATCGCTTTTGATAGGCGTTGCGTTCTTCGTTAGTTTTTCATGCCGAAGTACGTGTCAACGAAAGCGTATATCAATTTCAACACAGACTTTGTTTCTTAATTATTTGTTAATTAAAGAAAAAATAAACATATGCGTATTATCACCATCGCAGTTTGTTTTATTGTCGTGTTGTTATATTTTCATAATTTATTTGAACTTTAATTTTTATGAATTGTTGTTGCTTCACAATGGTGAAACCTCCTTTATTTTGAAATGGGAGGTTTCAAGTTTCCCGAAGCATAAATTAAACCAAAAAAACCAGTCTTTAACGGCTTAGTGTAATTTAATTTAGCTATACTACGCCACCTGTCTACTGGTACATTTCATTTCATTTCATTTTTGCACGCCCCTATTGTTAATTTTTTACTTAATTAATTATTTGATAATTTGTCTAATTAAACCAGTGGTTGAAATGGAAGAATCTTCCAAGCCAAATGTACCTTCGATACCTGAAATCAAAATGAAAGCAAATCCGAAAAAGAAGATTCCTTCACCAAAGGAATTGATATCCTATTATGAATCACAAGGGATGGATTCACAAGAAGCCTCGTTGAAGGTGATAGAGGATTTGCAGAAGGCGCTGTTTGGAATAATTTCATCTGGTAAAGGTAAAAAGGACAGGCTTATGAATGAATCTTCTAGGAAGATGGATTCAGTTAACCAAAGACTCGCTATACTTGACATGAAGCTTGATACTAAGCCGGGATTTGTTGAGACGTTTGCAATTGGTGTTGTTTCTGGTGCTGCTCTTAATGGAATTGGGTCTATAATGCCTCACATTCTTTCACCTATTGCTCAGATTTGGAATTCTGTTACCTCAGCCACTAAATCTACCCCTCAATGACATTTTCTATTGTTTAATTTTATTTTATCAACACTTGTATGTACACTTAATTACTCCTCATTCATTATTAGTTGTATGTACTCTATTGTTTAATTCAGTTTAATTCAATTAACAAATGTAAAAAATCCTAAGTTCATATGTTGTATTATAGTAGTTTTAATTAAGGGATGTATTATTTCAACATCAAAATACAATCTCAACATTTGTTACATTACAATACAATCCATATATCAACAATATAGATATCTCGTCTCAAATAATTTATTCTAGTAGTGTAAATAAAATAAATGAATAAAAAGAGCCAGCATCACACTCTTCAAAATCTATGTATTTTAATTTTTTTGTTTGCTGAACTTATTAAAGGTGTTTTTTTAGGGGTTAAGAAAGGTGGTTTATTTTGCTATAGTAGTGTGTGATTCACTCGTTGCAGCACCTATACATGTAGAATTTTTCCATTTGTTGGCCACATTCGGCGCAAACAATTTTGTCTGGAATTGTACCATCAACTCCTGGAAGTATTAATCTGTTACAATGATGTGGTTGTTGGATTCCTTGTATGTAATCATCCATTGCAGGCAAAACTCCTTTATCATTCACATCACCCTTCCACTCATCTAACTCATCAAGGCACTTTAAAAACGAGTCACCTTTCCCCTGTGTCATTCTTACTGTGCCTTGACTTATTACAGCCCAACCATGATCACTGCTATCAAAGCTTAGGATTCTCATTATTTCTAGCATTATTTGGTCATTTTCCACTGTCTTGCTCTGTTGTAATTTGGAATGCCACATGCTTTCTAGCCTAACCCAGAAGAACCAAATTATGGTTGGGTCGGCGAGTACGTTGCTCAGATTTTCATCATATATGGTTTTGTTGATTCTTTTAACTTTCTGTCCTGGATTGCTTTTCCCTACATACATCATTTCCAGTGGAATTTGTAGAGTTCTTGCCATTGATTTTGCTGCACTTGTGAATTTACGGATCCACTCCATATCATCCCCTCCATACAAGCATATGTATTTGCCTGCCGTTACCTGAAACAACGAATAATAAGATCAAAAAAACAGAAGCATAGTCCATGCAATAATTGCATGATGCAGTTGCTAGTTTTGATTGTCCTGTCTAAATCGATGGTCTAGATTGTTTATAGCAGATTTCATGAATCGGTGATTTGAGCTGTTTGATCTCAAATTAACGGATGGTATTTTCTACTGCGTTTAAACATGTGATTCCCGACAAAATGGAATCTGCATCCCAAACGAACAGTTATGTCAAAAGTTAAATGGATATTCTATTAGTCTATCTTTAGGACTGTAAAGTCATAATTATAACTTGGATGATAGAAAAACCCTTATAACTTTAGTGTATTTTATGCAGAAGAAAAAGGTGAGAGGCGCAATAAACATATAGCTAGTTAGCTACTTTATTAGTTTGGTTATGCTATGTTCATATACAGAGAATGAAAAACATAGGACTAACCCAATCAAAGAGTAATGGATCAATTGTATCTGCCAATAATGCAAGTCCCCATGTTTCATCTTTCCAAAGAGCTTCCTCCCTTAAGCTAGAGAAAGGATAGGCCATGCTTCCCCAAATCCACATCATGTGTATTGCATTCAGGTTCACAACCTTCCCTTGTGGATCCAACACCACGAGCATAGGCTTTGTGTTGAAAAGCCATACCTCCTTAATGTACCTGATACTTGCCGGCTCCAGAAGTGAAGGGTCATAAACCGAGTACCATGGCATCATTGATTGCAGTTTCTCAAACTTCTGTTTTGTTTTGGTCCACACGGTTCCCTTTTCCACAATCGGAATCCAAATAAGTTCATATTGACTTTCTAACCTTGTTGAATCTTGGCGCGATTCTTGATACATTTGTTCAAAAATCACAACCTCTTGATCAGATATATGGTGCAGGTCTGTTATGTAGAGCAACAGAATTTTCTTCCTCAACACCTCAATGCTAACCTGAAGGCAGAAAAATGATTTTGAATTATAGATTAGTTTATTGAGATTGTTGTTGTAAGATTGCATTGTTATTATTGTTAGCAAGTCTTGATTAAAGATCATGCTGATGTCAATAGAAGATAGATTCATATATATTGTGTGTGAAATGAAGAAACAACAGATTCTATGCTAACCCTTTGCTTGGTGGAACCATCAAACAATGGCAATGGATCATCCTTGCAGCAAATCAAAGCTTTTAGAACCTTAATGTTATCTTGGTGAGATGTCTCAAAAAGGTGCTGAAGTGTTTGAAATGCTTCTTTCTGTTTGTTGTCATCTGCATCATAACATAGTGTTTGGACGTATAGAGATTAGAGAAATTTTACCCAAAGAAAAACCATACAGTGTTTCTTCCTCATCTTCATGATTAACACACATGTGTAGTTACTGAATCCAGTAACTAAATTGACTTAGGCTTGTTCGATAAGTTCAATTCTATCCGCTATCCGCTATATTTTAGCAATCAAAGCCTTAATTACCTAAATGTTGACGACAGATGGCGAGCTGATTTTGAAGGTGACCATTCATGTTGTCTAGCTTCTGAGTCAAACTGGAAAGCTCCCATGTCTCTGTTGTTGATGTCATGTATCTAAAATCAACATGTTAGAGTTAATATTACAATACAAAAACAAGAAAAAAATTAAGATATTTGTTGTTGGTGCAGGAAAGAAATTAAGAATAGTCACTAAGATAGAGATAGACGTGTACCCTTGACCCAAGCCAATGATGCCAAAAATATGCGACGCACATGCCACAATGCTCCTAATGGTCCAATAAACAGCACTAGGAATAAGAGTGGAAGCAGTCAATGTTTCAGGTGCTTCATGGTTAATATACTGATCAGGAAGCTGATGAAACTCAACAATGCAATCAGTAACATCCAACATGGCCTTGAGAAGATGGTTCACAGCTTCAAATTTAGGTCCTAAATCATCAACTTGATTTAGTGTTTCATGAATGTGCTTCAACAATGCAACTGATTTAGCAAGACGGTTGGTGGCATAAAGCTGAGCTACAAGCCAGAATTCCCCTAGGTAGGCTGCAAATGCTGCTAATGCTATCACCACTTTGGCATCCCATGAATAGCTTGACAGCATTCCAAGTATTCCTATGGCTGTGGCATGAGCATCTCCCCCACCCATCATACACTTGCAAGATATCTGATACAAATATGCATCCAAACATTAACAACTTGAATTTGACATATCTAGTTCTAGAGAATATTCCGTTTTTAGAGCTGGCAATGCATTTCTTGCAACACAATTTTCAAGACTGTCACTCGTATTTAGGAGAGCTTGTAGAAACAATTTACGGCATGTTAATAAACTGTTTTTAGCGTATTGTCATAAGCTCACCAAGATAGCTTATGACGATAACTTATAATTTATATGAAAGTAATTTGACTTTATTTAATCATTTATTATAGAAATAGTGTTAAATACGCATGCTGATGCGTGGAGATGGGAGGGAAACCTCGCATGAAGTTCTGTTAATTGCGTGATATGAAATCTCTAGCACGTCAGATAAGTTAGACTCGTTGGTGTCATCCTTAATGACACCCATTTGCACTTGCTTTCCCTGTGTAAAATTTCAAAACAACCACAACCGTAAACATAGTTAATTAACAACCAAAAAGCATAATGATACTAGGTCAATATATGCATACACATACCTGAACGATGTCAGGGATGAGAGAAGCTGCATGGCGAAAAATGTCTTGAACAACATTAAGTAGAGGTCTAACATCAACATGTTCTTCAATTGGAGCATGAGTGGCGCGGATTTGTTTTGTCATAACCGTATCATCTGATGCTGAAAACATGTGGCGCATAGCTCTAGATTGGTTCTTCCGTGGTACCATTTCCATTTTTTGATCAAATAATAATGGTTAAGATCACAGGTTCACCACAACTGGGGTAATTCGACCAGTGTTAGTCAGCTAGTTGTATGTAGAATGCAATATATAGTGAAATTGATGCCAAACTCTGTTGAATTTCTACCTTGCTTGTGTGTTGGTTCAAACAATATAAAAAGTGACAGGTGAAAATGAAATATTGGATAAAGAATTGACAGAATTTATACCTTTCATCAGTTCAGGCTTTCTTATTATTATTATTATTGGTATCTTCTGTCAAACAGTTGTAAAAGTAAAACTATTTACACGAGAGTGTAAACTTTTATGGGAAACTAATTAATGAATTACTAACTTTTATACTTTGTTTCTCAGTAACTCATTAGTGTCTAGGCATCACACATTTTAGACTAACACGTTGTAAAAATTATGATCAATACAAAAATTTAATTTCTTAAAAGAGGAATCATGACATAATAGTTATTGCAAGAAAGGTATAAATAAAATTATTAAAATGGTTGCAACTTTTGTGATGTGAAAGAATCATTACTTTTTAGTACAAGTGTCATTACTATATACGATTTTTTTTTATACCATACTTTTCCTTTATCATAAGACAAACAAGGTAGAGATTCCTCTGCTAACTTTTTAATCCAAGAGGCCATAATGTAGTAGTAGGAGTGGATTGTAATTTTTCATTTACATTTTTCACCATAATACTAAATGCAATTAATCTAATATTCACAAGGATGTATTGACTACATCACTTTCTTGCTATTGAATTAATTGCTGAGGATACTTTTAATAATTACATGTGTTCAAACGAATTTACACTTATTTTGAGTTCAAATATGGTTTCGTGAGAAGTTCCAATAAATTTAGCTCGGATAATGTCGAGATTGATGAAATCGACCTCCTCCCGCTCTCAATAAGTTTAAACCATTGGCTTCCAGGGTCACATGAATGATCATTGCTCAAGCATTTACAAGCATTGGTCACAATGATGTTGTTATCATTCACATCTAGACAAACATTTGTTGATCCACTGTTAATTTTTGATGAAAGGTGCAACTTGGAGTCTGAGATCATATCCCATTTAGAGTTAGGATTTGAGCATAGTATGCTAAGTGTTGCAGGCATCCCTTCTTTCACTGCTTGAATACAATAGTATGTACCTTTTATTGATAGTATTTTCTGTGGTGTGTAATTCCAACCATCAGAAAGAGAGCATGGACCTAATTTTAGTGGCTCTAGTAGCGACTTCCTTATCACGCAAAGACCAGTTAATGGATGGAATATCAGTTTGTGTGGATTGCCTACTGTTATGCCTGGACCTGCGCAATGACAAAAATGGTATATAACTGAAGTCTTCATAAAGTGGTAAAAATTAAATATGTTATCTTAGGAGTCCCTTATTGGATGATATATGATCGAAAAATAAATTTATAAGTGGGTGACATCCGTCACCTTACAAACCGATAATTAAGGTCACCTGTTATCCGGCCACTTGGGTTACATCCAAATATTCAGTTATGAGAGTGATGCGTGTGTGCTAAGAGTCGCACGTTTGGACCAAATATGACATGAAAGTGAATTTATACATGAGAGACACCCCTCACATTACAAATAGGTTTTGTAGGGTTGATTAAACCCCAACCCAAATTCTAAGATATTATTTTTAGAAGTTAAAATTGCGATCAGATCCCTGCAGTGACCGTGAGCCATTAGATATAGGTGCAGTTGGATCTTGCATCAAATCTAACGACTCTATAGCAGTTGCACCATGCAGCCACTACAGAGGACTCAAATTAGATAAAAAAAATCACATTTAGTTTTAGCATCATAGAACTGACAATCGAGAGATCAACCGCCAAGTGTTGCTCATTGTAGTCCGACCAGCCAAAGGTCAATTGTCAGATTAATCTAACGGTTGAGAGATCAATCCAGCAACAAACTTCTGACTCGATGAGAAATAGAAGAGATATTCAAATCTGAGAATTGAAGTTTAGTAATTATGTTGTTACCTCGAAATGGTAGTTGGAGGGAAGCAATCCTTTGCAAGAAGCTAGCATTTCTAACTTGTGTCCAATCCCAATTGAGAATCCCATAAAACTCTTCCATTCCAATAACCCCTTGTCTATAGTAGTAACTACCCATCAGTGTCCACAAGGCCCAATCCAAATCAAGTTCAGCTGCATATGCTATAAAACAGTTAAGATAACGGTTATCATTGACATTAGTGCCCCTCAAGTCAACACCGAACTCACTCACAAACAATGGCCATCCTTGGTCCACCAAGTAACCAGACATTCTCTTCATATTTCCAGCCACTTGCCCACATACTTGATTTGGGTTGCCTGATGCCCAAGCTTGACCATCAGTGAAGGCATACCAGTGCGCTTCAAAGACTAGTTTTCCCTTGAATGTTAGGTTCACTGGTCTTTTGGCAATATAGGATAGGTCTTTGTCAAAATTTAATCCAGATAAAATTACAAGAACATCTGGATTTGCTGCATGAACTGCTTCTGCTCCTTGTACCATGTACCTTCAATTCATGACAAACAACTTATAATCCATGTATGCAACATGTATTTTTCCTCTTGAAAAAATGGAACATGTATTTTTCTTTCTTTACTCTTTTAGTCTTAAATTTGTTTTTAGTTCTCCAAAATAAAATAATCACTCCTTTTGATCCCCATAAAGTTTTTCAAATGTTCTGTTGGCCACTCTTTTCTGTGAGAAAAGGGGACATGCATCGTCATTGTAAACTAGTTTTACACCTACGTCCAATAAAAATGAAGAATTCAGTGGTTATTTAAAAAAAACGCTAAAAAGCACGACATGGATTAGTCGTGGAAACCACACGACCATGTATTTCACCTGACCACAATTTTATATTTTTCCATTTATTTTAATTAAAATTATTTAAACAATGCCACGTATTATGTCGTGTGGTTCGTGCGTGCACATTGTCGTGTAATATAGTATAGCTAAAAAAAATGGTTACAACATATGATTATTTGACAAGATGATGGATTTTTATTGGACGACTAGAACCTCCATTAAACTCCTTTTTTAGATGTGTCAATATTAGTCTTTTCATAACTTTTTTGGTTAGAAATTGTATGGATTGCACTAGTGTGACATAACGTCATATGACATTAGTTAGTTCAATTGTTGAATTGGTGTTACAATTGGATTGACAAATGTCAGTGTCATCTCCTCCTTAATGGTATACAAGTGGAGTCCGTTGGTCATTGACGCCATATCATATAGCCACCATATATAATTTTTTTTTTTAAAGAAACCACCACATTTGATATTTGACGCATAAATAAAAAAGTGTATTACTAAATTATTCAATTTGGTCATTAAATTATCACTTAGGTGCTTCTTCAAAAAAAAATAAAAATCAGTTAGGTGATTATACCATTGATTCTTTTGAGTCTTTACCCAAAAAAATCTCTTGGCACAAGTATTCAGTTCTCTTCTTCACAATTTTATTTTTTAAAATTTTTTTTTACCATAACTAAATTTGGTGTGGAAGTAATTTCAAATATTTTGGGTAGGTGTAGTGTAGCTGTGTAATTGTTACCTGTACCAGTCGTTGACATTCTGTTTTGGTCCTCTAAGTTCATTCCTCAAGCTCATGCCAACCACATTAGGCACTCCATTGAAAAGAGTGGCCATTTTGGTGAGGCCCTGGATCCACAGATTAGGGTCAAAATATTGGTCACCAAAAAATCCATTGCCATCAGAATTACTGCAGCACCATCCAGGCTGTGTAATGTGGTTGTCCAAAATCACCATCACATCGTTGTCACCAAGACTTTTCACTACTGCCTGGAGTCACCACCACAAAACATTGCCCCCACTCTTATCTCAAAGTTTAAAGAAACATATAGAATACTTATTTAATGAGATAAATTACATATTCTTACAAAAAGCTAGTTGGTCTTGTAAAATTAATTTATATTGCACACATACCTTGAATGAAATAAAAACATGATGTCACTTAATTAGTACCTACCTGAAAAGCTTGGATAAGGGAAAGATCAATGATGGAAGGATTATTGGATTGAAAACCAGCTACAGATTGAAGAAGACCAAGGTTCTGAAATGATTGTCTAACAGTAAGAGAAGAAAGAGTATCATTAGTAAGAAGAAGAATAGGCCAAGTGAGCCTAACACAGTTAAAACCCATAGACTTTATTCCATTAGAAATAACATCCACAGGCTTTTTACTCAGCCCTTCAGCCACCACAGCATCTAAATGAGACACCCAATTCAAACATGCTAGTTTCACTCTTTCTCCATCTTGATTCACTATCCATCGTGAACTTGTTCCTAGTGGAACACCTTTCACTGCCACCACCGGATTCAATTCTAATATGGTTGCTCCGATTAATATCAACATGATGCACCGCCACAGACTCATTTTGTGTTTCTTTTTCTTATGATATGATTTGATCATAAACTAATGATATTGTCGTTTATATATAATTTATGATCATGCGGCAGCATGAATATTCAATGACAAGTAACTTTGTTGTGTCCTATTTTGTCATCTTTCCTTTTAAGCATATGTAATATAGTCTTGTGCTTTTGTATACGCCTTACAGAATTTCTGACTTCAAACTTAAACTCTTTTTTGGACATGATTTATTGTTTGAACTTATTTATCCTTACTTTTTCTACAAGCGTTATGTTGGCGGTGTGAGTGTGACCATGTTACGATTTCTGTTTCGGTTGTTACTACTTAATCTGCATTTAAATTGTTTAACTTTTCTTTCCCCTATATTCTAGTCTAGTCTAGTTAATTTTGGTTTCTCACATTATAGAACTAGAAGCTTAATCTCTTTAAGATAAATTATTATAGTACAAGATTAAATTAAATTACAAGACTAATCTTCAGTTGTGCAAGTATTTTGGAGCTTAGTTGGAAGCAATGTTAGAATTTTAACTCGAATTTTCTCAAACAATTTATCATTAAGTTCGTTAATCATTTATTCATTTCAAAGCTAATATTTAATAAATAAACTACTAATATTCCTAAGAAAAAAATAAAAAATAAACTACTAATATAAATTTTGATAATAAAATAAAGGTTTTGCTTAATAAATTTTTCCTTTAAATTTTTTTTCCTGCTTCAAAAAAATAAAATAAAGTTCCAAAACCAAAATTACATTTTAGATTAGTAGTAGTACAGTTCCTAGCACCCTCTTCATTTAAAATTCTAGCAGTACAGTTCCGTCAAAAACAAAATTTAAATACTACTTAGTACAGGAGAATCTTATCTTAGATTAACGTAGTTCCACAATTAATACTGTTTTTAGGCAAACCATAATTAATACTTCAAGGGTAACAAGATCCCTCAAAGAGAAACAGAAACAATTACTTGTAATTTACACCAGTCTATCATGATGTTTCTCCGTTTGAAGTAAAATTGTTGGCTAAGCTAAATTGATAGAGAATTTTCAGAGACCCCTTATACGTGTAATACAGTTGCCTCATCATATCAGAAATGCTGTAAACTATAGAACGTACCGTGACTCCATCTAATTTTGCAGTTTGAAGTTATATAAACACTTAGAACATTTTTTGTACGTAAAATTAATACTTAACTTAAACGTGGTGGATATATATATTACGCAAACTTTGGCGACATATTTTCTGAAGTTAAATAATGACAATTTTTTTTTGGCTATTGCTTCTACTACAATTTGTGCACATTTTTGGTGTTTTCGTTCTATTAGTCCTTTGTACCCCAGTAATTGATAATTGATTCTCTCTTTCATTGTGACTTTATTTTGTATTTCAAATTTTAAGAAATAAAAAAAAAATGATTGGAATCAACTTGATATAGAAATCAATTTTGGATCAATTACTTCGAAACATCAAACCTTCATTCATAGCACACTACACAAACTTTATATATACACAATGAGACAACACTTATTCATTCTGTAAACACATGTTCCTAACTTGACATAGTTTTTTTGGTTCAAAATTGTGATAAATGATTATGTACAAGAACAAAATGTATCCTCGGCAGCCGTCAAATAAACAAAGCTTAATAAAGTTTTATTCGGGTATCGATTGTGCTCCGGCAAATAGGGCAGAACTCAAGGCTTTCTCCACATTCACAACAAGTCTGTACCATGTGAAAAAATAAAATTGCAAAGAAAAGTTAATAATATATCCTTTTAAGACGGCCTTAGGTTCAATTCGAGAAGAATAAGCAAGCACATAATTTAAGTGGTTACCTGATGCCCGCAACCAAATGCCATATCCTTCGCATTAGCAAGACAAATTGGGCAAACCTGCAGTTAATCAACAAGCGAATTATCATTGAATGTCACAAATAAATGATCATTAACCATGATGATTATGCCAGGTTTCAAGTGAGGAAAGCTAAACAATGTCTCAGGCAAACATGATAGCGGTGAATGGTCCTAAATTTTAATACCTTATTGTCATATAAACCACCTGAAGACGGTTCCGTGCTCATTTCATTTTCATTGCTAGCATATGTATGTGTACTTTGCTGAAAACTATTTGAACGAAAAGATATTGTCGCGTTACTAGAAGAAGCCCTATCATATTGAGGTGGAGGTAAAGGAACCCTGTCTGGTGAATATCCCCTTCGTGTCCTACATTCATCGAGGACGACATGATGCGAATTTAGTTATTATCTGAGAAAAACATGTATGATAGATCATAAGTTATATATTTTCCTATGTAACTATTCAATCAATTTACCCCAATATGCTGTGGTCTATGGTTGCTTTATATTGAGAAGGTATCTCCATCAAAGCTGCTAGAGCAAACTCTGTCTCTTTTCGGTTTGAATCCACATTCCTTGACATTATTTCCGTAAAATTCACAAACTACATAGAAACCAAAAGTAAAAATATTCAATTTCTGCATAGTAGTAAGATTTGAATATGGAAAGCCAATATATGGTCATGTACATTGCGCCAAACCTGAAAATTGTCGAAGGCTCGAGCCGGAATGTTATCGTCAAATTCCCTCATCATATCCCATGGTCCATCTCCAACTCCAACCAAAACTATCGACAGTGGATACTCGCTGCAATTTAACAAGTATAAGAATCCAGGATAGCATATGAGAGGAGAGACACAACTACAAAACATACCTGGCTTTGACTATTGCATCAATTGTCTTCTTTTCCTGTGAACTTAGCTTGCCATTCTCTGTGTCAACACTTCTTGTCACCTGTGGCAAAACTCAGGTGTCAATTTTTCAAGATCTTTCATAGGAAAGGAAAAATGAATATCTACAATTGTCATCATGTTTAAGTGTGATTTATGAGCTAAATGTAGCCGACATTATTATTATTACCGCCATTAACGAAGTAAGAGAGAGTCATTCTACACGACACTAAGAGAGTCATTCACATAACTAGCATACTAACTCTTTGGAACTTATGGCCAGTGCATATTTAAAAACCCACTTAAAATTTGTACTTTTGAATGGAATGAGATGTGCAATAAAGATACCTGTCCATCAGCAATTATAAGCAAGACATGATATTGGCCGCCGCTTTTCTCAACAATAGTCATGGCCATCTCAATAATAGGAGCAAATGAGGTTGGCCCTGTAACATAAATCCAATGAGTCATGCTGAGCCTAATTAAAAAGTGGTATCAATATTATCAGCGAAGGCAACACCTGCGAGTCGGAGGCACGGAACAATCTCTCTATATTTTGACAAAACTTCTTCAAATCCATTGCAGCACCTCTCATCTGAATGGAAACTAAAGACGTCTTGATCATGTGTTGATGCTGACATGAGAGGAAAAATAAATCGGAAACACAATCAAGTTTTGCTATCTAGAAACAAAAAAACAATGGAAAAAGCATGAAGATATTTTACCATCTCCAAATCCAAAACAAGGAATCAAATTATCCTCATCAAACGCAGTTAATGTTTTCCCAATAATTGCAATTGCTTGTTCATACGGATTTTGACCATTTCCAATGTGATGTAAACTTTTTCGATTGAATGACCTCTTCCCTGATTTTCAAAGAGAATTATATATATTATGTACCCCAAGTCGCCTTACGAAATTCTATCATCAAGATATGACTTATGAGTTAGTGATAAAACCTGTCCATTCATTACTCTTTGTGAAATCAATGCCAACAATGAGATTAGATGATTCCAAGCCAGCATGTGAAAGAGCAGTAGTAACCTGTGTGTAATTATTTCATTATTTGACAAAATAAAAGACTGATGATAGATTTGTTGTAGAAAATTAAACTACATTACTTCATTGCAGAAATCTATGAAATTCTAAGAATAGCAATCCTAATATTGATCAATAATATAAATATGGTTACTAGTAAAATTGTTAAAAAGGGCAGTCCGGTGTACTAAAATTGTTGCACACTTGGACTAGTGTGTTCTAGACAGTGTACCAACTACTGAGCAAGTTTTCTCTATTATTGGTAGGAATATTAAAAAATGAATAAAGGATGCTTCAAGATAATGAAGAAAATTGAAGAAAAAAAAAACGATTCCCTTTCTTTTTTGTTTAATGCTATCCACACACATTACCTTTATCAAGTCAATGTCCCCTTTCCCTTTCTTTTACCAAACACAAAAGTCTATGACATTAACAAACAAAAACAGAAAAAAAATTCTGATATTTTCATACACAAAACACAATTTTTTCATACATTACCAAAACAAAAAAAACATACAAGTATAGACTAGTAAATCAGAACAACGCAACAATTTTAATTACCTCGTCGAGAGAATGATAATCATCAGCAATCCTTGAATATCTCCTGTCTAACTTCCTATCTGGCCGTGAATAATCATGAGAGGGAGCTTGTGTAGGGCGACGGTGATTAGGCCTTTGATATGGATTTTGCTGTGGAGGGTATGGATATGTTGATTGTGGATATCCATAGTTATTTTCCCATGAAGATGAAGAACCAACAGAACCATATGATGTTGATGGTGATGATGAATTTACATCTCTCCTCTGAGACCCTTTTGAACTCTTACCTCCCATTACTGTCTCCTTCAGAATCAATCCAAGGAAACACAAAACCAAAACCAAAGCTGTAAAAGTATCCAGCTGAACCAGAAACACAAAACAAAGTGTTCAATACATACATATATGTAATAATATGTTTATATAGGAACCAAATTAACTAGAGTAACAAAATTTCCAAAACTAGCTAATATGAAAGAGAAGAGAAGACCAAGAAAAATAACTCAGGCGCCTATTAATGATGATGACTGAATCAAACCAAACAATGTTTTCCACTAATATGCTAAAAAAGAAACAATCACTATAACATGTTTTTCCATGTACCTCTAGATGCATTGTTTCCACAAAAGAATTGCAAATGAATTAACAAGATGATGATGGAAATAGTTTGATGTGTCACGCTAATGACGAAGAATGGACTAACTTATACTTGTTGAACAAACTATAATAAATGGAAGAGAGGACTATGAAGTACGAACGAGGAATGTTGGTGTTAGAAGTAAAAACCAAAACCAGCAAGGTCAGTCAACTACAATTGTTTTATGTTCTATTGACAAGTGTACTCTACTCTATCATCAGCCTCATAATAAATGTCACAAGTTTGCAAAAAAGAAATTTTGTGAATATCACTTTCAATTTTAATCAAATATGTGACAATTGAATATCACAATTGTTTTTATTACTACTATGTTATAAATGATACGTAAGAGTTAGCAATCAAACTTTAACCGTTTATTTAAGAAGTTAAATCTTTTATCATTTCGACCAACTCATTCTTTGTTTTTAATTGTATCTTTAATTAATTAATATTATGTGTTTTATTTTCATGTTTATATTTTTTGGTCAAGTAATTATTATAGGACAATTGTATCTTTAATTTTCATGTTTCATTTTGGTCAAGTAGTTATTTCAGATTCGAATTCAGGCTATTGCATATTGACAATCTTGTACCTTCCAATTGAGTTGTTATTATAAGACAATATCTTTTATTTTGTATTTATAGTAATGATAATGATAAATATATCAATATCTTTAATTTGAGTGAAATAATCAAATATGTCAATTATTGATCAATGTATGAGAGTATATGGTTCATTTTATTCTTTAAATATAGTTATATTTACACAACTACAAAAACTAATATTTCAAGCCAGATTAGATCACATAGACAACACTTCTTTAGTTTCTCAATTTTAAAAATTTAACGTGGTTTCATTCTTATGGTCGGAGTTTAAACCCGAGATTCTAGTTAACCGAAAGACTTACTCAAAACCTTATCAAAATAAATAAAATATAACTTAACTAAAATAAAAACTGAATCATATCATATCATAATATATAAAATCTAATTATAGTAACATGGAAGGCGCCTTGTAATTTTCACGGATACTTCCACGAGTGTTAGCAGGTAAATCCTTACACGTCTATAGGAAATGTCTCCGTTGTCTGAAACTTCCTAGAAAACCCCTGCAGGAAACACCCATTAGTCTTTTTTTTTTTTTTTTTTCTTTTGAAAGGGAGCCTATTTATATCATATTTGAGGTAAATTCTATGTGCATAACTGATTCAATTTGACAATATGTAATCGGGACAATATTAAAAATGGCTTAATAGCAATTTTCGCCCCTTAAAAAAAACTACGAAATCGTCCTCTAAGTTTTTCAACTTTAGCAGTTTTGGCCCCCCAAGGCCAATTTTTTGTAAAATAAAAAGACGTCACACCTCACTTAGGGTGCCACGTCAGCGTAGACCGAGTCAAAGTTGGTCTAGGGGGCCAAAACTACCATGCAAAACTTAGGGGACGGTTTTGTAGTTTTTTTTCTTAGAGGGTCAAAATCGCAACTTTGGAAAAGTTAGAGGGATAAAACTGTCATTAAGCCTAATAATTAATAAAGAAGCCCTCTTTTATGACGAGGTAGCTATCTAATTGTTGCAATTCAAAGGGCTGGTCATGATATTTCCAAAATTGAACCTTCACATGACCCTTATAGTTATGGAGTGCAGTACTAAAAAAATCCATAGCCTCAACAGTAAGATCTAAGACCAAATCCAATAAGCTTGTGATGATTATATTAAACAATCAAGTACCATGTCACCGGAAAAAAGATCCATCAAGAGTATGCCTAACAAACAAAAATAAAGTCAAGACTGATGGACCACAAAAGCAAAAGGTAGAGTCACTGAAAAGAGTCTTTCACGATAACCAAAGAGGCATTAACATTAGACTATTGTTTTTTCATCCTATTAATTTCTCGTACACCATATTTGGATTTTAAAATTTTAAATGTTTTACGTGTTTTGAGGTTTTTATGAGATGTATATATCGTTCAGATTTTATAATTCGAACTTCATAGGACGCTGAGAAATCAATAAGGTGGAAAAAGAATGAGTCTTAACATTATATATAGATGTTATTGGATCACAATTTTGTTGTTCAACACGGTATTTATATGCGGATAATTTTGTTTGTATTTGCAAAGGTCCAATCATATGATATCCCAAACATTATGTACACCACTTCTTCATCAAAAAGTAATTGGTGTCCGAACGGCCAAAAGCTTAGAATTCCCCACAATTTGTAATCAACGACTCTCTGATGTTTGACGGTTAATGAAGCTCATTGTTCGTAACAACCTTCCAGGTTTCAATGACTATCTCGACAGCGACTTCACTGGTCGTATAAAAAGGTTATTGGACTACACCTTAAGGTACATACAATTTATCTTTTTAAACTTTCATGATTTACTCTTTCACTAACTTGAGCGTCAAAGTTTATGCTAATACTTCCAAATCGCATCTCAACGATGGCTGCTCGACTAAAGTCATTATTTTGATAACTTAGATCAACTACAAAATAATTTTATGATATAAATGCATATAAATTAAGAGAAATGAAATTTGAACATCTATTTTGCGATAATTTTTTAACAACATTCTCTCTCATACTCATATTATGGTCGTATTCTCTCTCTTCCTTTTTCTCTCACTATTATTTTTTATCAATAAAAAGAGAGAGAAAAAAAGGTTGCTCCAAATGTTATCACAAATGGTTGTACAAATATCACTACTCATAAATTAAATTGTAATTGATCATAAAAAAGTTTAAAAATATCTTTATATCATCATTATATAAAGACGACTCTAATGTTAACTAACGAGTAAACTCTTTTATACAACTTTTTATGGACAACTTTACTTGTAATAACTCAATTTCTATCAAATTTAAATCTGCAAAATATTTATAGAGAAATAGAAAACTAACTATCTATTTTAATTAACCTTCAAATTTAAATTTTAATAAATAAGTTGTGAAGACTAAATTTTTCCAAAAAACATCCGATAAAAAATGATCATAAGGTAGTTAACTCTTTTTTTGAAGGAAGGGTAGTTAACTCTTAAGTTGGTATAGAAAGGTATAATAAAATAAATAAGGTAAATCGTTATATAACATATCTAATACAACATATCCCTCAACAAAAAAAAAAATCTAATACAACATATAAATTGATTTAATTATAGTTTTGATCTTTTTATTTTCACTCCTTCACAAATTGATCATCATATTTTAAAATCACTTAGTTTTGTTTCTTTCATCGAATTTTTGTATTTAAAAGTTGTTATTTGTGGTATTTTGAATGACGTGATATATCATCATGTGAGGATGTGAAGTGATCAAAATCCATTAAATTATAAGAAAGACAATCAAAGAATCCAATTTCGCCTTCAATTTTACCTTTTTTTAAATGCAAAATTCTGATTAAGGGAACAAAATTGAGTGGTTTTTAAAGATTAATGATATTTGCATAACCTTTTGTCACAACTTTTGGAACAACTTTGTTGTAAAAAAAGGAGAAATTAAAAATATAAAATGAGTATGAGAGCAAAAATTGTCAAAAAATTATGCCAAAATTATAGAAATATTATCTCTCCTTTTGAAATGAGGGATTAATGTTATGGATGAGTGAAAATAAAATAGGAGAATCAAACTCGTAAATTAATTCGATGCTAAATTGTATTTTTGGTCCCTTAACTATCTAGGTAGTATCACTTTGGACTCTTAACTATACTTCAAAAGAAAAAAAAGGTAGTATCGCTTTGGTCCCTTAATTAAAATTCGATTTATTTCGGTCCCTTAACTTCTCTCCGTTACACATTTTGGTCCTTACCGTTAGTTTTAATTAAAAAACTTTAGGTTTTCTTCATCTTCTTCTCCTCTTTTTCATCTTTATATCATCTCCATTAACATTCAACAACAAAAAAGAATCCCAGATAAATTTCAGAAGAAAATGAAGAGAAGCTAATGTTTTAATCCAAATCATCAAGTCTACTTGAAGAAGCACCCTGTTCCTCCTCACGGTCTTATTTCGCTTCAATCCATCTTTGATATTTCACCATCGCTACCGTCTCTGTCTCTTGTTTTTTTCTAATCACCGTTTCTTCCAAACGAAGAAGTTTCCTTCCTCATCGTGCTCACGCCCACAATACCAATCTTCACTCCAAAATAAATCACATTCTCTATACTTTTTCTACTTTTTAACTATTCTATTCTATTTTATTTTTTTCTTTTCGAATTAAAAAACCTTAATTAATATTGAAGGAAAATTTCTTAATTCAGAAGACTGGTTGGTACGTTGTTCTCACGTCACGGTGTTTCTTCTTCCTCCATCGACAACCTAAACCACAATTACATTCAATTCGATTACTTCTTAATTCATATTCATCCCAATTCTTAGGGTTTATCATATTTTATATGCTATTCAATTAAATGTCCGGCGCCGGCGACTTAGATGCCGATTCGGTGCTCAGTGACGTCGAGGACGACGGTGCCGATCCAATTCCGATCACATCAAATTCACCTTCGCCGGATGAAGTCTCCTTTGAAAAACTCCGCGAGATTCTCTCCGAGCTTGATCAGGAAAAGCAAGCACGCATCGCCGCCGAGAAATCCAAAACGGAGTTACAGACTTCCTTCAACCGATTAAAGGTGCTTGCTCAAGAAGCCATACGAAAACGCGATGAATTCGGCCGGTTGCGTGATGATGCTGTTAGGGAGAAGGAAGAGTCTACGAAGCTTCTAGAAGAAACTGCGAGGCAACTAGAGGAATCCGCGAAGGAGCGGCAAGGATTACGATCGGAGATTGAGAAATCGAGTCATATGATGGTTACTGGAATTGAGAAGATTTCTGGTAAGGTGAATGGTTTTGGTGGCAGTGGAAGCGCGTTGCCGCGGTCGCAGAAATATACCGGTATGGCTGCAGTGACATACGGTGTTATTAAAAGGGCGAATGAGATTGTTGAAGAGTTGTTGAAACAGAATGATGCAAGTGTTAAGGCTAGGGATCAAGCTAGGGAACAGGTTGAACAGAGGAATTATGAGATTGCTATTGAGGTTTCGCAGTTGGAAGCAACTATTAGTGATTTGAGAGATGAGGTTGCCAAGAAAACCGCAGCGGTTGAGGGTTTGGAGAAGGATTTGATTGTTAAGGATGAGAAGTTGAATGAGGTTTCTGAGAGTTTAAGGAAGGAAGAGAGTGAGGGTTTACAGTTGAAGGAGTTTGTTGGTAATTTGGAATCAAAGATGGAATCGTTGAGGCCTTTGTTGATTGATCAGTTGAATTTTGTGTCTAAGATTCACAACCAGATTTGTAGTGTTTATAAGATCGTTGATGATGCGGGTTATTCGGAGCTTTCTGAGTCGTTGTTTGTGGCGCAAGAAACAGATATTGATGAGAATGTGCGTGCCTCTTTGGCCGGGATGGAATCTATACATGAGTTGACTAGGATTGTTGTTCAAAAAGTTAGGGATGTGGTTGAGGAGAAGAATCATGAGATCCAGAGTTTAGATGAGACTGTGAATAGGTTAGTTAAGGAAAAGGATCAAATTGGTTCTTTGCTTAGAAGTGCTTTGTCAAAGAGGATGGCATCCAATCCGTCTTCAAATGAGTTGTTTTTAGTGGCAGAAAATGGGTTGAGGGAGGTTGGTATAGATTTCAAATTTAGTAAGATTCTTGGAGATGGAAAGCTTGCAGCTTCAAATGACAAGTCAAACAAAACGGAAAAAGAAGAAGAGGATGAAATATACACTTTGGTAAAGTTTTTGTTTTTATTTCTCTTTCTGGTTTTCAACGAAACTGGTTGTTCTTGTCTATGTTTGTCTTTTGAAGATACCTTGTTGAGTTCTTTACGTATCCATTGTGCAGGCTGGTGCTCTGGAGGATGTTGTTAAGGCATCTCAGCTTGAGATCTTTGAGCTACAGCACACTGTGAATGAATTAAGGTACTTGACATTAGAATCAAATGCACAGTTGTTTGCTATTTGTCTAATTTTGGGGTTTGATAAGTGAAAGTATTCTCTGCATTACTTATTGAAGAACTTACATATTTGGTGTATCTAGCTGTGCTGACGTCGTGATTTTTTTCCTTTGCATATTTGCTTAACTCCATTAAGGGCAGAGTTGAGTTTACTTAAGCAGCACATAGAAGCCCAGGCCAAAGAACTCGACCATAGAATGCACCGGGTGGAGGAACTTGAAGAGAAGGAAAGAGTGGCAAATGAAAATGTAAGCTTAATCACATTAGCTATAAGTTTAATATGATCCCTTAATTGTGAAGGTTTTGTTGACTTTTTTCATTTTGTAGAATGTATGTTTTGTCATGTAGTTATGGGCTGTGGGTAATTTGCGAGAGGCATTTGGTGTCAATACTTTTCTATCTCTTAGAATCGATTGTCTCTTTGTAATGCAGATTGAGGGGCTAATGATGGACATTGCGGCTGCTGAAGAAGAAATTAACAGATGGAAATTAGCAGCAGAGCAAGAAGCTGCTGCAGGCACAGGTGTTGAACAGCAATTTGTGGCACAGGTATGGAATGCTATTAGTTAGGAATATGCTTTTTTTTTTACAAGTTTGCTATGTTTGGAGGACGTAACTGAATAAATTTGTAAGTTGCAGCTGATTGCATTATTCTATTCTCTATTTTTAATTTTTTTTCTGTTTTGCTCATGTATATTTAAATGCACAATTTTATTTATTGGTTATTTGGCATGTTTTCCAGCTTTAGTTGTTCAATGATGAATTGAGGGCTGCAAAATTTTCCGTTAATTTAGAATATACACTGGTTGTTCGTGATTCCATGTTTATGTCACTGCGATCACTAAAATTATATTTCATACTTCATTATTTGATGCCTACCTTTTCCCTTTAGCTCTATGGTCTTCCAGAATTATTTTTTTCTGTAAATCGAAGCAGTTAATAGTGTCATATACACATAGTCCAGTGTAATGTTGTGTCCTGCAGCTGGAGCGCTGGACCACACCGAAATTATATTTATCTGGAGCAGCAATAGTGGTCTATCTAAATTGCAGGCGGATAGTGAAGTGGAAAAATCGCTTTTGTGGCTGCCTTGGCTTAAAAACTATAAATTTTAAATCCCTCATTTTCCCCCCTTTTTTTATTTTAGCCCCTGCAGATTTTTTAGATGGTTTTTCACAATTCATATGTTTTCCCCCCACCAGAAGGGAATAGATTTCAAAATTATTCATTCTTTAAAGTTTGATGCGTGTCATGCTAGGTTGCTGTGCTTATCCCTTTCACTGCACATCTCCAGCAAGGGATGAACACATTTTCCTGCAAAGCCCTTTCTTTTCAAGCTGCCAATGCATTTTCAGGCAGCATCTTAACCTCTGCTGAGTTACTCCTTTCAGACTCGGTTCATAGTTCATACTCAAAGGTCCCTTTTTCCTTTGCTGCCACTTTCGTAACTTCATCCTCTGTTTCTTCTTAATCCCAATGTGAGATACACCTTCTTTCCATTCTCTGTTCTTCTTTCCTGGTCAATGTTGATTGTAGATTCTTGGTGGGGGTGTAAATGAGTTATTCAAGTATGGTTTGTTAAGTGCTTGATTTGTTTAGTGGTTCTTCCAAGCTAAAGCTCAAGCATGAGCATTGCAGCCTTGAGCCATTGATAATTTGTGTACTTCCTGGAAAGTTGTAATTTTTTTATACAATTACTGGAGAGTCGTAATTTTATACTTGTTAAATTTCCCAACTTCATTTTTCAAGTGTCATATTAAGGACAACATAATCGAACCATCAAAAAATTAAATGAACCAAGCTTAAGCTTCTAATTTTTGAACATGTCAAACACTATGCTTAGATGTAGCTTGCTTGAACATATGAGTTTATGTTTGGGCAAATTTTTTCTTTCGCCAGCCAAGTCTAAACTTAGAGCACTCCGCTTGGCTCAATTCATTTACACTCTTTTTTCTAGCTCATCTTTGATGCAGCCGTGGCATCTTCTTACTCACGACAAACTCAATGGATCCTTTCAGCCTTAGTGTTTCTCACGGTTATTGACTTGTCAATTACACCTTAGAGTAATGGTTGTTATCGGTCTAGAGTTTAGACTTTTAGTTTTGATGATATGCCTTTGACTTTGGGCATTTTTTGGAGCATTTATTTGTGTGGAGTGTTGTTACATTTTTTCCATTATTTTTGGTACAGTGGCCATTCGTTGGCTGCCCTGCGCTGCTTGGTGATGAACTAATTAGGCTGTAAATCTGGTAGATTGGCATTTTAAAATGAGATTACTTTAAGTCACCTGTTAATGGATATTATGACTCTTCCTTGTATTGTCAGTTAACATGATTATTCCTAATCATAAATACTTGTTGCGATTCTGCAGTTGTCAACGCTCAAGCAGGAACTTGAAGAGGCAAAGCAATCCATGTTGGAATCTGAGAAGAAATTAAAATTCAAAGAAGAGACAGCAGCTGCTGCCATGGCAGCCAGAGATGCAGCAGAGAAATCTCTCAAGTTAGCAGACTTGAGGTCTTCTAGACTAAGGGACAGAGTGGAAGAGCTCACTCATCAGCTCGAAGAGTTTGAGAACAGAGAAGACTCGAGGGGCCGAAATAGGCCTAGATATGTGTGCTGGCCATGGCAGTGGCTCGGCATGGACTTTGTTGGAATTCAGCAGCGGACTGATACGCAACAGCAAACGGCTTCTAACGAAATGGAGCTTTCTGAACCTCTCTTATAATTGGGATTTTTTTTTTATACATATTTTCTCTCCCCTTGTGTATTTTTGTTTGATTTCTTCAATTTTATGTCACAGAATGGTAGTTAACAGTAACAGGCTGTTCTTAATGTAGTAAAGCCGGTGTTGGTCGATCATTGTCATGTTGCAGCAGTATTTGGCTTCAGTAAGTTGCTATTGCAACCTGATTATTCTGTACATTCCTTTCATGCCTTCATGGAAGCATTCCAAATATACTGTCGTTACATTACTGTAACAGAAAAGTCCATACATGGTTGTGTTTTCAATGGAAGTCTTTTTGCCTAGTGGACGATAAAACTGCAATTTCCCCGTTTTAACTGGGTTGGAAATAGTAGTTAAATCGGTTTTTTTTTCTTCTTTTCAAGACATGAATTTAGAACTTTTTCAAAAATTTATGAGTATGAAGTCTTTCTAACAGTATGGCTTAATCAGGGTAAGCCATACTATTCACAAGTTTATTTTATTTTTTCGCAAAAGCTAATCACGACACCTATTTAAATGTCTATTTTGTGATAAACCTTGCAATAGGTTGTAAGCTATCACTAGATAGTTTTATATACCAAATCCAAGTTAAAGATTTTTCTTTTTAGAAGAAATTCAGGTTAAAGATCTAAGGAGCTATTTTTCGCTCCCACGCATATTTATCCCTTTTATATGATGTTTTGGTTAGTTTTTTTTGTTTTGTTTTTGTTTTTTGGCTATAATGAACTGAAATGCAAGACATGATTTAGTTGTGAGTGGTGATTTAGTGCCAAGATAAGGAGTTTCCTTTCTGGGTTTAGCTTCTGTAGCTGAATTGGTTGTTGGGACAATATTTTTCTCTTCATTTGGTGCAATGTAAATAGCATGTCTAAGACAAATCTTGCTTTGACAAGCTGGCCCGTGTGGTGTATGATAAATACCTAAAATTAAATTATATAAATCTCTAAACATGAATTTGAGAATCTATCTACTGGCATATGAAACTTGTGAACTATTTGGAAGAACTTGTAAAAACAGCTTATGACACATTCATAAACTATTTTCAGCTTGTTTTCAGAAGCTTTACAAGAACAATCATACACAACACCGGAACTTAAAACTTCAAAATAACAAGTCCTTAAGAAGCTGTTTTCTTTAAATGAATTAGGAAACTGTTATCAGTATTAATAAATGTGATAACCTGTGATTATTCTAGTGCAGAAAAAATTGTGTGATACAAGTTTGTAGTTTAAGAAAAACTACATGTTCATGAATTAAAATTTAAATGTTAACTCCTTAAGATGTTATTCATAGGAGGAATAGGCAAAATAGTAAAACCAAAATCCCCCAAATTTTCTAGGACAAAAAAGAATACCAATGTTACAATATAAGTGTTACCATATATCAGCGTTTCGTTCTGCACTTCCTTTTCATCATTATCCCCTCAGGAGGGCGTGCCACCATGATACTGCAACGGCCATAAAGGTTATATGAATACCTTAAGATGGTTCCTAGTTTTGATCTTGCCCTGAAAACTCCCCTCACTTCAAGCAAAACGCCATTGCTTTCCATTTGTTTCACAAGCCTCTGTGCCTCGTTTAATGGCAGCTGAACTTGACTAGTGACCATATGAATATACGCAAATCTTGATTGAACTCTTGCAGCTGAGAAAGGCTCAACATATTGAGTAGCAATAAGGGTGCTTCCATAGTACAGATAAATGATCACTGAGCTGAAATCCACATGCACTTTTTTGTTTGGATTTGTGAAGTTTGTCAGCATAGTTAAATCAGCATTGAGTAGATAACCAACATCAAGGTATGCAGCATTTAGGGTGACACTAGACACATCAAAATGTGGAATTTGTGGACGAAAAACCAAGTACACTATGAGGACTATTATGCCTCCTATGATTATGATAAGCCAAAATATTACACACAAGCAAGCACCCATCCAAGTTAAAGGTGGTGATTTTTGTTCTTTAGGAAATCTTATACCACCGTGACGCCGCTCTTGGTGTGGTGTCAATTGCTGCCGAGGCTCAGGAGGGTGATCAAGCGATGGTGGTATTACTGATGGCTCTTGAAAATTTACCCTTGACTTGCCTGGCCGAAGATCTTGATTTTGATGCTTTTTGCGCGAGCCTCCACGCGGTGGTTGGCTGATGCGGCTTCCCTTGCGTGGAACTTGTAAACTAGGTGGTTGGTGATGAACTTCTTGCTCAAGGTGAAGGGGAAAACGACTATCATGATCTGCACGCAATGGAACATGATCTTCATGATGGTGTGGCAATGGAAAATGAGGTTGGGGATGATGAGATACATCTTGTATAGGTGCTGCTATGGGAAGAGGTGGTTGGCCACGATGGTGTTGGTGTGGCACTGTTGGAATGGATGGTTGGCCACGGGGGTGTTGGTGTGGCACTGTTGGAATTGGTGGTTGGCCACGGTGGTGTTCGTGTGGCACTATTGAAATTGGTGGTTGCATTTGATCTTCATGCTGAGGTCGCAGTGGTCTAGAAAAGTGAGGGTTGGTTTCCCGACGAGGCATGGTTTCTGTGAAAAATGTACAATGAAGAGAAACAGGAGGCTAATACTACGAAAATGTTATTAAGATAATGTAAACCAGGACAAATCAAGTCCAAAACAATAATTAAAAGGCATAAAAGAATGAGAATGACTTCATGAGAACTTCAAGGATGATTCATGTACAGGCAAAGAATCAAACCTAAGCCAAGTGTGTGGGGCTAGTAGGCTATATGCTACTAATATATATATTTATTTATTTTACTTTTAACATTCAATTTTAATATTTCAACCATGAAGTGATTATGTAATATGTATCACTTATTCATTCTATATATCGAGAGTCTAAAGAGAACAAAACTTTGTATGAATTTGGAAGTGGAATGAATTTTCGGACTAACAGATGTTAGAATTATCAGAGTCCTTTTAAAATGTATTTATTCGAGAAAATCACCGAGCAATAAGGATACGTATGTTTCTAATTATTATTTTTTACTTTAACATTCAATTTGAGTATTTCAAACATGGAGTGATAATGTATCACTTATTCATTTTATATATTGAGAACCCAAGTCAACAATAGAGAACAAAACTTTGTAAGAATTTGGAAGTGGAATGGATTTTCGGACTAATAGATGTCAGAATTATCGAATTATCAGAGTCCTTTTAAAATGTATTTATTCGATAATATCATTTTATTTTCCTATTAAATATTGAATTTACATGCAAACAAACCAACTGCACAAGATACCTTCCCTCAACTTTAGTCCTAAGTACATGGACCACAAACCTATGAATTGCAAGTTCAAGAAACCCATCAAGTTTTTAAGTGAACATTCTTTCAATCTAAAAGAAATCATTGTGATTAGAAATAAGTAAATCAAATCCAAATAGAAGCAGATAGAGTATTCTTTTTAGAATTACAAATCAAAACGAGCAGCTAAAGCAAGATTCTTCTTTTATTGTCTTCAACTTCAATTTACTATATTCTCCAACAAACAGGTCGTGTATATATAGCTAACAATCCCCAAAATCCCAAACGCGGCTGTAGATGGGAAACACCAATGTTTCAGCAATCACTATTCTCCATTTTCTGTTTATTCAACGTTCTCCAACATAGCATCATAGTATCATTACTTCCTTATCACAATAAGATGAATAGCGCTTTTGAACGCTGTTCAAATTTTCTATAAAACAACTTACACCTAGAACTATTGATTATAAAATTTTAGGCTGAATTGCATGTTTGATCTCTTATATTTATTTTAGTTTTCAAGTTGGTCTATTATGTTTTAAAAGTTTTAAGTTGGTCCTTTATGTTTTAAAAGTTTCAAGTTGGTCCAAAAAACGTTGCTCACGTTAGAATAAGTTAGTCATTTCCGTCACTTAACGTTTAAAGATTTGGGTTGACAGTATGGGTGATAGAACCTTAACTTATTTAGAAAATCAGTTTAAAACATTTTTTTAATTTTCTTGGTTTTATTAAACTCAATATCATGTCGCGAAAGGGACTAACTTATTCCAAAGTGAGCAACGTTTTGGACCAATTTGAAACATTTAAAACGTAAGAGACCAACTTAAAACTTTTAAAACATAAGGGACCAACTTAAAAACTAAAATAAACATAAGGGATCAATGCAATTAAGTCAAAATTTAAAGTTTTTTTAATTATATAGATAAAATACTAATAGATTATTGATGTCAACCCAGTCCCCAGTAGCACAGGATGCCAAAAATTAAGGATCAAGATTTATAGTTACACGTACATGTTTTGTTTCACATTTAAGAAAGAGGATGAAAGAAGACCATAGTCCAGCAACAAAAGTGGAAAATTACCAAATATCACAAGATTTGGTAGTTCCAAATCATTCTTCATTGATTCAGCAGCTCTTAAATGATTCATAATCATACATTCATGTTCATCTTGATTCTTAAGTTTTTGTTGTATCAGACAGAAGTTGGCAGGGCAAAAATGGACAAAAGCATATTGAAAAATATTTTTCAAATGATAAAAGAATGAGCTGAAGTTCCGTACTGCAGATAGAAACAGAAGCATCAACATTCACCAAAAATAATCCTAATATAGGACAGAAAAGTTGGAATTTACGACAGTATAGTCCAACAAATACACATTCTTTCTATTCTATTTCAAATCTGTGGATCTTGTGCCAGCAACACAGTTTTCCCAGAATCTAATAAACTTGAATTTTGAAACCTAAGAACGCTACCCTGTAGATCTTGCATTTTTGTAATTCGCTGTTGAATCTAGATTAACACAAATAGTAAGCCGCCGATCTGTTACCCAAGGTTCCACAATGCTTGGGGTATGAAACCTTGGATGTAGCCCACAAGGTGAAGTTTACAAGGAATGTTTAAATCCTGGTTCAAACTTATGTTTTGCAGCTCATCAATTCACAGATGGTATGGTAAATACTAAATACCATAAACCCTGTCTCGGAGAAACAAAACATATATTCACCAACATGGGTTGTTATTCCAAGAAGGGCGCTGTACTTCTTAATTAATAGCACAGAACCATAAAATGACAAAATTGTTAATCATCAAGTGTTTGCTACACAAGGCTGAACAGTGGATATGAGTCAATCTGAATTGAGCTGCCACTCATCAAGGATTTAATCAAATAGCACAGAGCCATAGTATTCAGAATCACTCTTGCTCCAAAGAACACCAACTTAAATTATATAGGCAGCTGGGCTTATTTCAACCAAATCATTAACTACTGATATCGACTGTGCTGGGCGAGATTCACACCAATAGCTCCCCATGTATAAAAATGGGCGCAGAGTAGAATGAGTATACTGTATTGACGATTACAATCTGCCAGCTGAAAGTTTGTTGAAAGTATGAAACAAAACTTGCTCACCACTTCCATTGGCAGCTAGAAACTATTACAGGACTATCCTGGTTATGGATTCTCTACCAGAAGCTGGCCAGTGAACCAGTAGTCTTATACCATGCAAAGGTATGTCTGGTCATAAATAAGGCATGGGATTGCACCATGAGCAGCATGCAAATGATTATACTGATTTGCAGGTTGTCATTGCCTGCAGAAATAAAGTAACTTCACCAGCTTGCTACACTTTCATGTAGTATGTCGAGAGAAAAACGTATAAGCTGCTCTGCCATTTGCAAGAAAAAGCATGGTGAAGTTAAGGGGATCACAATGCAAACCAGTATAATGTCATGTGCCATCTCTTGACTGAATGGCATTGACTAGAATATTAGAGAGATCTCCGTTAAGTGTAAAGCCTTTTTCCATCATCTGATCCCAAACCCTATATGCCTCTGAAATTTTGTTTCCCTGAATGAGCACTCCAACTATCAAGTTGAAAGTGACCTCGTCTGGATCTAATCCTTTAACCTGCATTTCTTCGTATAGACGCCAAGCTCCCATAACTCTAGAAGCCTTGCAAAACCCATTTATGAGTGCATTGTATGAGACCACATCTGGACTCACTCCATTCTCCACCATGTCACAAAAAACACCATAAGCCTTATCAATATTCCCGGACTTGCACTGATGATCAACTACTGTGGTGTAGAATATTACGTCAGGAACAATCCTCATCGCTTTCATTTCAACAAGAAGCTTGTTAGCAACATTAGAACCACCTTTCCTTAAAAACGCTTTTATAAGCACAGTGAATGTCACCACGTCTGGCTGAATCCCTTTCCTACACATTTCCTCGTACAACTCATAAGCTCTCTCAATCCGCCTCACCTTGCAAAAAGCCACAATAATAGTATTGTAAGAAACAACATCACACACCCCTTTACTCTGCATCTTGTTAACCATATACAAATAAGCCCTATCCACCTGATACGCCTTACAAAATGCCTTAAGCAACTCATTATAACTATACAAATCAGCCATACCACTCCTCTCCATAGTCTCCACCAACCTCTCCGCCTCATCAACCGTAACTTCATCACAACCATAATTCAACAAAATATTATAAGTAACCAAATCGGGTGCACACCCATTCTTACTCATAAACCCTCTGATCGCTTCCGCTTTATCTTTTTTACCCATCTTATAAAACCCATGAATCAAAGCATTATAAACCAAACAATTCACCTCAACACCACCACTAATGACACCAACAACAAGCTCGTAAGCTAGCTCAACATAGCCACCACTACACAAACCAATAACAAGTGCAGCACATACCTTAAAATCAGGCTTCAAATCACTCTCAATCAACTTACGCCAGACACGCACAACCTCATCAAACCTCTTCACTTTACACAATGCATCAATAATAATAGTATAACTAACAACATCAGGCTTTCTTCCCTTCAAAGGCATTGTTTGAAACAATTGAAGTGCAGTTTCTAACTGATTTTCGCGGCAGAGAATGTTGAGATAGATATTAAAAGCCCAAATATCAGGAACAATGCCAAGATCATCCATGTCGCGGAGAAGAGATTCAATGAGCGAGAAATTCTTGACGGAGCAGAGTGCAGTAATGAAACGTGAGTAGGTGAATGGGGTGAGAGAAAAACAGTTGGGGATGACGTGGTGGTGGTAGTAATTTTCGGCGAGGTTGAGGTGAGAGTGACGGAGGAGAACGCCGATGAAGCGATTGTAATCAATGCTGAATAAGCGACAATTTGATTGAGACATTTCGTCGAACAGTTGGATTGCAGTGTCTATGAGACCGGATTTAACGTAGTATGATATTTGAGAACGGTATAGTAGGCGCCTTGCAGCGACACTGTGATACATATCACGTAAGGTTCGTTCATTTGTTCATTCATTCACTTTCTGTTGTTTCTCGTTTTTGTTCCTTCCTCCTTGTCGGAGCTGTTCTTACATGACACTGGGGTACGGTGATGCTGTTTTCAGTGTTTGATTGGGCTATGGAGTTTGGACTGGTCTTGGTGGACAAACTTAACAAAAAAGCTAAGCTTTAGGACTAGTTCTACTTACACCCTACTTCCCCCACATCCACCCACCCTCTATCTTTTCTTTGTTTGAAATTATCTAGATAGCTAAAAAAGCAATGATATCTCTAATTGTATGGACTCAAAAGGTTCAACACAATTATCTCATGGATCGTCCAACAATAAAGTTTACGTCAAGAACACCAAAACGATACAATAATAAGATACAACAAGAAATACTTATGCGGTGTCTACCGTCATCTCAGAAAACCATTTCATCTCCACATAATGAATCTAAGATCACTTACGTGCTTCACTACCTTTGACATTAACAAACTATCATATAAGCATCAGATTGTTCCTAGGACCATGGAAAGCATTCAAATGAGATAGAGACCACTGCTTATATTCGATTTAGTTTCTTAAACAAACTGAACAATATTCGAAACAAACTAAAGAGTATAGATGACAACAAATAAGAAAGTAGCACTTGGATCAACGTTATAAATAGAGGGGGTCTTCTCCCTATGTGTGATCCTCATATTCTCATGATACTAACTCACTAGCTACCTGAGAGCATAGTGTCTGACTTTGGCATCACATTGTCTTTTAAACATCTCCACCCTCTCAGTTTGGAGAAAAAACATACAATCAATCACGAAGTATCTAATAGTTTAACGTGAATAATACATTTCGTCTCAGAGGTACATTGCGTGACATAAGAACATTATCCGTCAAGCGAAAAAAAATGAATAGTTAAGCACTATTCAAAACCTAAAAGTCTATAAAGAAGAGTCTTAAACTTATCCCAGAACGCATGAAAGACTCTAATAGGTCAAAGACAATTTCGATATGATAACATAAAATGTAACATCCACTACCCTAAAAAATTGAAAAGAACAATTTAATAGAAAATAAGGCAACAAAAATTCAATAGTTTTAGTGGAATGTATTAACGGTGAAAAACAGTTCTACATTATTCGAATAAGAAACATATTACCATGCAAGCATGTATTATAAATCACTTTGTAAAAAATAATTGTCAAATCAATAATATATATATATATATAAGTAAGGTTTTTTTATGACACGTGTCACTTCCACATTCATTCTCAATATTTTTATTATTTTTCTATTTTTTAAAATCAATATTTTATTTCGCATAAATATCTCAACAAACTTTTGATCTTATCCACTCAATATTTTATTTAAATTTTTATTGAATTTCTAATATTTTATGTAGCAGAAATATCTCAACAAACTACATATAATACTTTCAACAAAGTTTACATATACGCTCTTATATGATTAAAAGGCTCCAATTGGGTTGTTATTTTATTTTAGGAAAAGAAGCTTCAATTAGTTACTTTTAGCATTGTATCATTCAAATAGTTTTTCTTTTTGAAGAAAAAAAGGGTTCAATTAGTTTTTTTTTGACAAAAAAAGGATCGATTAGTTATTATGTTATCTTTTAGTAGCATATTCTAATGCAAATGTTAACTATAAATAAATGCATTTTTGCTAATCACATATTCACTTATTTTGAGTACAAACGGAAACTTCAAACCTTTCATCTAACCTTTTCCCTTCTTCAGGTTTGGCAAACACAAATTCTATTATTTCTCATACATATACTTTGATATATATTTCAACCACTTTCTAATATATAACATGTTTTCATCTTCTTTTTTTTTATATTTTTGAAGACAACTTTTCAAACATCTTAAACACTTCTACTGATGTTTACACACACACACACACTTACAATACCTTGATTCAATTTTGATTCCCAACTAACCAAATCATAAATTTCGTCATTCAGTTTTTTGTTTTTCTTTTCAAAAAATTATGGCTACAAAATTTAACTTCATTGATGACGTCAATCAATCAATACTATATAAATAACGTAAGGTATTTTATATCACGTTTCGACTCCATGTTTATTCTGATTTTTTTTTTTATTAATCTTCTATTTTTACGTGAAGATTTAATTTTGCATAGATATCTCAACAAGTTCTTTCTTTTCATCAAAAAGATTTTCTTCTTCTTTCTATTAAACATCTCTCTCTCTCTCTCAACAAACTATATACATTACATTGATATTTTCCAATAAATATGTTACTTCATTATCTGATTAAATAATAATTTTTGCGTACAATTATTAAAAATATAATTTAATTTTATCATAATTTATTTCAATAGTTTATTGTTTTATATTCAATAATTTTGTTGCTTTCACATTTGTTTTGAATATTTTTTATTTTTGAATAATATTTATTTTAATTTGATATAAATATACCAATGTACAGTTTTTTTAATGTTTTTTTTTATAATATGATGTATTTTATTGAAATAAATTTATTATTTTTTAAATTTTCTAAATAATTTATTCATTATTTTTTATGTAGCATAAATATCTCAACAAACTAAATATATTATATATTTTTGTTTTGTTTTTGTTATATCTTATCTTTTAAAATCTAATTTTTATAATTGCATAAATTATATGTTACTTCTTTTTATTATCTTTTAGCATCATATTTCAATTCAAACTTTAACAATAAACCTAGGTTCCTTTTGTTTTATTTCCACTCTTTTAATGTTGTTTTATTTTACTTTATCATAGTTTATTTCAATAAATTTATTTATTTTTTTTATATTTTTCAAACTTTTTAGTATATTTTATTTATTATTTTTTATGTAACATAATTGTCTCATCAAACTACATATATTATATCTTTTTATTTCATTTAAAGGTTTTTGTTATATTTTATCTTTAAAACCTAATTTTTTAAATTTCTTAAATTATTTGTTATTTCTTTATCTTTTAGCATCATATGCCAATTTAAATTTTAACTACTCACATATTTTTAGGATTATAAAATTAAGGGATTTTTGCTAAACAACTTGAAATAAACCTTTCTCATTCTTCAGTTGAAATAAACCTTTCTCATTTATCAGGATTGACAAATATCACTTCTATAAAAAAAAAATTCATACACTTTTTCATATGCTGTTGATTTTTTTGCAGAAACTTTATTAACATTATTCACACTCTAAATATAAAATATCGAGACTCAATATTAAGATCATTAGAATGTGAAGCATGTCGAATTTTAAAGAGACCGCATATATTTAATCGATGTGGTTTTTATGGATGATAGAGCACGCATCAAATTTTTTCTTCGTGAACGTTCAGCAACATGATTTCACATTAACTTTATTATTTTTCTATGCTAATACTTATTTAATTTTGTTGTTGGTGATATTTTAGCGGATCAAAATTCAATGCACTGTGTGAAGCAGTGATGAGTCAATAAATTAGTATTTTTAATATATTATTTGAGTCCGTTTTATTTAGATTTGATTTTGTTTTATTTAATATTATTTCCTTTTTAGAATTATTTTACTTCAATTACAAGTTATTATATTTCAAGAACAAATATCTGATAGATTGAGTCTTGGAGCAAAAGAAAGAGGATTAGGAGCTGATTCGGGATGAAAATACGAAATATGGGACAAAAATATGTCACCCCCTAAGTCAGGAACTTGGCACGGCCCGTGCCAGCCTTCATGATACTCTTTTGCTGCTTCTGCTTCATGGACAAGCTACCTATTAGTTTACTTCTGACCTAAAAGCTCGTGGTTTCTTGTGGAACATTCTAGTGTTATATTTCTTAGGGCTTAAGTAATTGTAAACTATAAATAGAGTAGCTAGCTATCACAACAATTCATCTTTTGTTCTTGGAATTCAATAGTGACAATTGTCTTTCTTGATAAAAGTTCTTCTTTTACTTTCTTCTTATTTACTTTATGTTCTTCTTCTTCTCTTCTATGTCTACGATGAACATGAGTGAGTAGACTCTTCTTGTCTTGGGATTGTTGGATAAGTCTAATGACATAATCCTAATCAAACCAGGCCATAAACCCTAATTTTATATAAATCTACTTTCTAATCTAATTGGCCGTTTTTATAATGAATTAACAAATACCAAACTCATAAAGTGACAACGGAGGGTTAGTATTTGTTAATTCATCATCTCAAATATCAATTCATAAAGTGACAACGGAGCTTTGATATTGGAACAAGTGAAATTAGACAAGAGTTACGAAACATGAGAATAGTTTAGCAAACCTTGAGACATGTAAAGTTTCGTTCTTCAAGGATTCTAATAGCAATCAACCATGAGAATAGGCGCGGTTGCTAGAGGAACACACTCACTGAACTTCGAAAGAAGCTTTGATACGCTAAAGAGAAACTTGTTTTTAGAAAGTAGGTCGAATATAAAGTTTAGGTTTAGGGTTTGTTTGTGAAGGGTTTGTTATTATGATGAACCAATAATCTCAATGCGCTTTTTATTATTATTCTTTTAAACCATTAAAAACCCAATCTTTACGACTAAACTTTCTTCTAAACATCTTCTAAAAATTAATTAAATTGAACGACTCCCTGTTGGAACGATACTCTTTTTTTACTACTTCGGTGGAACCGTACACTTGCGGTTTTACTCATCAAGCAGCAATGTTACAAAATAGCAATCTTCGTTGATTGATGTAATATGTTATGAGATAAAAAGTATCTTTAATTATAACAACCATAAATTTAAAGCAACTTCCAATGAAGATAGAATATTTTATAAAACTATAACCATTGCGAAGGAGTATAATTTTTTAAGGAGTTAATTTATGTCTTTTGTCTATTTATTCGTTATACTATTTTTTGGGTAACCATGATATAAGTTCACAAATTCCACTATCGTTGGAGATGACTAATCTCCGTCAGGAATAGGTGGGGGCACAAAAGGTGGATTATTCCCTTTCAATCCATTTTTTTCTCATATGCATGGGCCACGAAACAAACCCATGAGCACATATTTAAAGAGACCCAAAACTCTTACCATTGGACTAATTCATTATTGATTTTGTTACACTTTTTATTCTTGCATTGGATATTTATCTAACCATTTATATTTTTTTTAAGATCTTATTATAATTGTAAATTTAAATAAATTTAATTTAATATACTTACACGTGTATTTGTGCACACAAATTATAAACTTATTTAATATATAACCCGAGCAACGCCGGGGCTCTAAACTAGTATTCAATTTGTATTCGCGTTGGTGTAAATTTTCATTTATCTCTTTTAAAAATAATTGAAATATTGTAAATTTGTATTTTATTTGTTTAGTAATAAGTTTAAGGAGAATCCTAACCAGTGCCCAGGGATATTGGTTAAACATCCAAAACAAAATAATTTTCATGAAAATATTGTGTAATTATTGTTTGATCAAAAGTAACATCTTATATTTACTAAACAAAATTTCTATTTAGAGATTCTTTACCCATTGCCCTGTGGGTAAGGGTAGTGGTTATCAAGACTCTAAGTTTAATAATAACGGTTGAAAATGGTGGTTACTTGAGGCAGCGGTAAACATTTGCTAGAGTGGTGATATGTGGTTAAGAGCGTGGTTGAAGGTAGGTGATAAGTGATAGCTAGAGTGGTAACCAACATTGATCAAAGCGGTGAGTGACTGCGGACAACTGGTGGTTACATGTTAGAATTATAAGATCTATATTTGTAATTTTAGAATTTAAGTTTTTTTTATTTTATTATTATATTTTATTATGTTTGTATGTGAAGTAGCAAGTGCGGCTTAACGTTCACACACACCGCGCGAGGTATTGACTTCAAATCAGATGAAGGTATCCAACTAAATAATATTGACTTTGTCCATTAAATTAAACTAAACCTTGCCAACAATTTTATAATTTATGTCAAAAAAATAATTTATAAATAAACTTAAAACCTATGAAGCCTGATACAGATACGGGTGCGAGTACGATACGGGAACACGGATACACGAATTTTTTAAAATTTAGGATACGATACAGCTAAGATACGTTAACAAAAAATTTATATTAAAACTTATATGTATGTAAAATACTTGAAGAAAATAAACATTGATTAAAAGAACTCAACACAAATTTTATCTAATGTTGATTAATTGAATCACCTCTCTCGTTACCTTCGTCCACAAGAAGTATAATTTTAAGTGATTCATCGAGAAACAATTCTAGTGATGCATATC